>SNRY01000604.1_pt1 | contig 11894 bp, 10 predicted proteins | sample 4693421 | NCBI WGS metagenome assembly SNRY01 (sample SAMN11003215, study PRJNA524138) | termite gut metagenome | isolation source: Bacteroidetes bacterial symbionts from single cell of protist host amplifed... | host: Streblomastix strix ... | reverse complement strand
CCAATCCCAAGTTAAATTTCTTTCCGTGACTGATAATTTCCTCCACCACCGGGCGCATCTGATTCACTTTGATAGGATAGATAATAAAGTTTTGAGCCTTATATCCGTATTCTTCTGCTGCCTGCCGGAAACACCGCGATGTATTCTCAATGCGGTTATCCAAAATATCAGAAAAACGCAAAAGCATGGGCAATGCCACGTCTCGCAACTGCAACTCGTCTATCAATTCTTTCAAATCAACAGCCACCCCGTTATCACGCGGTGTAACAATCACATGCCCCTGTTCGTTAATACCAAAATACGAAGTTCCCCAACCGGTAATATTGTAAAGTTCCTCCGAATCTTCAATGCGCCATTTTCTCATTTCTTGTTTGTCTGGGTATTAGTGTTATACAATTGGTGCTCGCTTGCAAACTCAGGCGAGACGTAATTGTCGAAACTCCGGCATACTTCCGCTGCAAATTCTGTTCCGCACCGAATAATCTTGTCCCACGTTATCTCATCAAGCGTATTAAGATGTCGATAACGCACGTCATACTTCAACAATCCGTAAATAAGACCGGCATTGAAATTATCTCCCGCACCGATTGTACTTACCGTTTCGACTTGTTTCGCAGGATACTCTTTGCTAATGGATGAAGTGCGTAATGAAATATTACCCGCTCCCGCCGTATAAAGAAAAGTGGGGCAATAGAACTTGATTTTATCTGCGTAGATTTTATCCGCATCACGAAGATTGTACATATAGGAGAAATCATCTACTGACCCTCGAACGATATTTGCATATTCGAAGTTCTCGATAATCGTGGGGGCAAGCCTCATCGCTTCATCTTTGTGTGATATGCGGAAGTTGGGGTCAGTAGATGATTTCTCCTATATGTACAATCTTCGGGATGCGGATAAAATCTACGCAGATAAAATCAAGTTCTATTGCCCCACTTTTCTTTATACGGCGGGAGCGGGTAATATTTCATTACGCACTTCATCCATTAGCAAAGAGTATCCTGCGAAACAAGTCGAAACGGTAAGTACAATCGGTGCGGGAGATAATTTCAATGCCGGTCTTATTTACGGATTGTTGAAGTATGACGTGCGTTATCGACATCTTAATACGCTTGATGAGATAACGTGGGACAAGATTATTCGGTGCGGAACAGAATTTGCAGCGGAAGTATGCCGGAGTTTCGACAATTACGTCTCGCCTGAGTTTGCAAGCGAGCACCAATTGTATAACACTAATACCCAGACAAACAAGAAATGAGAAAATGGCGCATTGAAGATTCGGAGGAACTTTACAATATTACCGGTTGGGGAACTTCGTATTTTGGTATTAACGAACAGGGGCATGTGATTGTTACACCGCGTGATAACGGGGTGGCTGTTGATTTGAAAGAATTGATAGACGAGTTGCAGTTGCGAGACGTGGCATTGCCCATGCTTTTGCGTTTTTCTGATATTTTGGATAACCGCATTGAGAATACATCGCGGTGTTTCCGGCAGGCAGCAGAAGAATACGGATATAAGGCTCAAAACTTTATTATCTATCCTATCAAAGTGAATCAGATGCGCCCGGTGGTGGAGGAAATTATCAGTCACGGAAAGAAATTTAACTTGGGATTGGAAGCCGGTTCAAAACCCGAATTACATGCAGTAATAGCCATCAATACGGATGATTCCCTGATTATCTGCAACGGATATAAAGACGAAAGTTACATTGAATTAGCTCTTTTGGCGCAGAAGATGGGTAGGTCTATTTTTCTGGTAGTCGAAAAGCTCAATGAACTGAAATTGATAGCCAAGATGGCAAAGCAACTGAATGTAAGCCCCAACATTGGCATACGCATCAAACTCTCTTCTTCGGGTAGTGGAAAATGGGAAGATTCGGGAGGGGACGCAAGCAAATTCGGATTGACTTCCAGTGAATTGCTCGAAGCCCTCGGCTTTCTCGACGAAAGAGAGATGAAGGATTGCTTGAAGCTGATTCACTTCCATATAGGCAGCCAAGTAACTAAGATTCGCCGTATTAAAACCGCATTGCGCGAGGCTTCTCAATTTTATGTGCAGCTTTATAATATGGGTTTTAAGGTTGAGTTTGTTGATATTGGCGGCGGGCTTGGTGTTGATTACGACGGAACTCGCTCGGCGGATAGCGGGAGTAGCGTGAACTATTCTCTTCAGGAATATGTAAACGACTCTATCTCCACATTAGTAGATGTAAGTGATAAGAACAAAATACCCCATCCCAACATTATCACCGAAAGCGGACGAGCGCTTACGGCTCATCATTCGGTGCTGGTGTTTGAAGTGTTGGAAGCGACCACGCAACCGATATGGGAAGATAATGAAGAAGTTTCGGAAGGCGACCACGAGTTGGTACGCGATTTATATACTATTTGGGATACGCTGAACCAAAACAAGATGTTGGAAGCATGGCACGATGCCCAGCAGATACGCGAGGAAGCACTTGATTTATTCAGTCATGGCATAGTGGATTTAAAAACACGGGCGCAGATAGAACGTTTATATTGGTCTATCGCTCGCGAGATAAATCAGATTGCCATGGGTCTGAAACATATTCCAGATGAATTTCGCGGTCTTTCCAAGTTATTGGCAGATAAGTATTTTTGTAACTTCTCCTTGTTTCAATCCTTGCCGGATTCTTGGGCTATTGATCAAATATTCCCCATTATGCCCCTTCACCGGTTAGAGGAAAAGCCCGACCGCTTGGCTACTTTGCAAGACATTACTTGTGATTCCGATGGGAAGATTGCCAACTTTATTTCCACTAAAAACGTGTCGCACTATCTCCCTGTGCACCATTTGGATGACAACGAACCCTATTATATGGGAGTCTTTTTAGTCGGCGCTTATCAGGAAATCCTCGGCGATATGCACAATCTTTTCGGCGACACGAACGCCGTGCATATTTCGGTAAATGAAACGGGTTACAATATTGAGCAGATTATTGACGGGGAAACAGTGGCGGAAGTATTGGATTATGTACAGTACAACCCTAAGAAATTGGTTCGCACCTTGGAGACGTGGGTAGCGAAATCTATTAAAGAAGGAAGAATTTCAGTAGAGGAAGGAAAAGAGTTCTTGTCGAATTATCGTTCGGGGCTTTACGGATATACGTACTTAGAATGATGTATTGTGAGTTATAAGAACAATTTTTCCCATGCAAGAAAGCGTGTAAGCCCTTCTTCTCCGTACTTTGCAATGCTTTTATGAATCTTTTCGATACTTTTTTCTTCTTCTAAATGTGTTTTTGAGAAGAACTTGTCGGCAAAGCAAATAATCTGTTCTTCAATGCTCTGCGGAACCATCTCCCGATGCGGAACGGGTAATTGTTGCTTGATAATCTCATTCAGAGAAAGTCCGGCTCCCGTATGCCGTTCGCAGACCTGTGCATGGCGAGGAAATCCATCTTTGCGCATGAGTTCTGCTCCCAAATAACCGTGACAGATATATGGATACTTCCCGAAACAATATATGTCGGAAGCATCGGTCAGGAATATCCCTATATCATGAAGCAAAGCGGCATCGGATAGAAACTCTTTGTCTGCGTTCAGTTCGGGATGTGCTTCGGCAATCTGCAAAGCTTTCTTTTCTACAGAACGTGCGTGCGACAAAAATATTCTTTTCAAATCAGTATCTTCCGGGTAATAGTTGTTGATTAAATCAAGGGCAAACATCTATTAGTGTATATAGTCATATCTATTCTTTCCGGCAAATATATAAATTCCCTCCTATATTCTCTTTGTTTCCATTATGGAATTCTTTCTCTAATCCTTTGTTTAATACAGGTAATTACTTACTTTTGCACCAAAGCAAATATTTCAATATTATTAAATAATTCTTTAAAATATTCATTTATTATGTGGTTAATTAATTCTTCTGTGGGAAGGAAAGTGATTATGAGCGTTACCGGGCTTGCACTTATCCTGTTTTTAACGTTTCACATGGCGATGAATCTTGTTGCGATTATCAGCGCAGAAGCCTACAACATGATTTGTGCTTTCTTAGGTGCAAATTGGTATGCGTTGGTAGGAACAATGGGGTTGGGAGCTTTGGTTGCCGTTCATATTACTTATGCGCTCTGGCTGACTCTCCGAAATCGTAAAGCGCGCGGGAGTGAACGTTATGCTGTAATCGCGAAACCCAAAAGTGTGGAATGGGCTTCGCAGAATATGCTTGTGCTTGGGATTATTGTTTGTCTTGGGTTGGGATTGCATTTGTTCAATTTTTGGTATAATATGCAATTTGCCGAGCTTCGAGGTATTCATGAAACAGCAGGGCTTTCTCCTACCGATGGCGCCGGTTTTATCGGCAGAACATTCGGTTGTCCGGTATATGCAGTGCTTTATCTGGTATGGCTGGCTGCTATTTGGTTTCACCTCACTCACGGCTTTTGGAGTGCATTGCAAACGTTAGGGTTGAGCAATAAAATTTGGTTTAACCGTTGGAAGCTTATTGGCAATATTTACTCAACGCTTCTTATGCTTGGTTTTGCGGCAGTGGTTGTTTGGTATTTTGCAAAGTCGCTATGCGGGGGCGCTTGCTCTCTATAACTCGTAAATTGTAACTCATATTATTGTAAATATCATCATGACTAAGATAAATTCAAAAATTCCCGAAGGTCAGTTAGCCGAAAAGTGGAATAATTATAAAGCACATCAGAAACTTGTGAACCCTGCCAACAAACGCCGCTTGGATATTATTGTGGTAGGAACCGGTTTAGCGGGAGCGTCTGCAGCGGCATCTTTGGGTGAAATGGGGTTCAGAGTCCTTAACTTTTGTATCCAAGATTCTCCGCGCCGCGCCCATTCCATTGCGGCACAGGGAGGTATCAATGCGGCAAAGAATTATCAAAATGACGGCGACTCCGTATATCGCCTTTTCTACGATACAATCAAAGGGGGCGACTATCGTGCCCGTGAATCCAACGTATATCGTTTGGCGGAGGTGTCGAATGCCATTATTGACCAATGCGTCGCGCAAGGTGTTCCTTTTGCCCGTGATTACGGCGGTACGCTTGATAACCGTTCATTTGGTGGCGCGCAGGTATCGCGAACTTTCTATGCTCGCGGTCAAACGGGGCAGCAGCTTCTGTTGGGCGCTTATTCGGCATTGAGCCGTCAGGTACATCAAGGAAACGTAAAGTTGTACACCCGCTACGAGATGCTTGATTTGGTAATTATAGATGGTCGCGCACGCGGTATTATTGCCCGTAATTTGGTAACCGGAGAAATCGAACGCTTCTCTGCTCATGCCGTAGTAATAGGTACGGGTGGATACGGAAACGCATTCTTTTTGTCCACCAACGCCATGGGGTCTAACGGCTCTGCTGTTATTCAGTGTTATAAGAAAGGGGCGTATTTTGCTAACCCCTGTTATGCACAGATTCATCCTACTTGCGTTCCGGTACACGGTACGCAACAATCTAAACTGACGTTGATGTCCGAATCTCTTCGTAACGATGGACGTATCTGGGTTCCCAAAAAGATAGAAGATGCCAAAGCCCTGCAAGAAGGACGAAAGCGTCCCAATGATATAGCCGACGACGAACGTGACTTCTACTTGGAACGCCGCTATCCGGCTTTCGGCAATCTCGTGCCTCGCGATGTGGCTTCACGTGCAGCCAAAGAACGTTGTGATGCGGGTTTCGGTGTGAACAATACGGGTTTGGCTGTATTCCTCGACTTCAAATATGCTATCGAACGTTTGGGCGAAGATGTCGTTCGTGCCCGTTACGGTAATTTGTTCGATATGTACGAGGAAATCTCAGATGAAAATCCCTATAAGACTCCGATGATGATTTATCCGGCTATCCATTATACAATGGGAGGTATCTGGGTAGATTACGAATTGATGACTTCTATTCCGGGCTTGTTTGCCATAGGTGAAGCCAACTTCTCCGACCACGGAGCCAACCGTTTGGGAGCTTCTGCATTGATGCAAGGATTGGCGGACGGATATTTTGTATTGCCTTACACCATTCAGAATTACTTGGCAGACCAAATTCAAGTACCGCGTTTCTCTACCGACTTGCCGGAGTTTGTCGAAACCGAAAAAGCGATTAAGGATAAAATCAATAAGATTAAAGCCGTCAACGGCAAGCAATCTGTTGACTCTATCCACAAGAAGCTGGGGCGTATCATGTGGGATTTCGTAGGGATGGCTCGTACTAAAGAATCTTTGCAAAAAGCATTGAAGGAAATCCAAGAAGTAGAGAAAGAGTTTTGGAGTGATGTCCGCATTCCGGGGGATACCAACGAATTGAACATTGAGTTGGAGAAAGCCCTTCGTTTGAACGACTTCATTGAAACAGGCATGTTGATGGCTCGCGATGCTTTGAACCGTGAAGAATCTTGCGGTGGTCACTTCCGCGAAGAATACCAAACTCCCGAAGGCGAAGCCAAACGCAACGACGATACATTCTCTTATGTGGCTTGCTGGAAATATACCGGTGAGAACTCAGAACCGGAACTAATCAAAGAAGATTTGGACTACGAATTCGTTAAAGTGCAAACCCGTAACTATAAGGCATAAAAACTAAAGAATCAATGGAAAAGACTATAAGTTTCACACTAAGAGTGTGGAGACAAAAGGGACCTAAAGCCAAAGGAGCTTTTGAATCGTATCAGATGAAAGACATTACGGGCGATACCTCATTCCTCGAAATGTTAGACATATTGAATGAACAACTCATCAATGAAGGAAAAGAACCCGTAGTGTTTGACCACGACTGCCGCGAAGGTATTTGCGGTATGTGTTCGCTCTATATCAATGGGCATCCGCACGGTTCTGCAACAGGAGCTACTACATGCCAAATGTATATGCGTCGCTTCAATGACGGAGAGACCATTACCGTAGAGCCGTGGCGCTCGGCAGGCTTCCCTGTGATTCGTGATTTGATGGTTGACCGTCGCGCTTATGACAAAATCATGCAGGCAGGCGGTTACGTCAGCATTAATACAGGCGCTCCCCAAGATGCTAATGCCATTCTGATACCGAAAGACGTGGCGGACGAAGCAATGGACGCTGCTGCATGTATCGGTTGCGGCGCTTGTGTGGCAGCTTGCAAAAACGGGTCGGCTATGCTATTTGTTTCGGCAAAGGTAAGCCAGTTGAATCGTCTTCCGCAAGGAAAGATAGAGGCTTCCCGCCGTGCCAAAGCCATGCTTGCAAAAATGGACGAACTTGGTTTTGGTAACTGTACCAATACCCGTGCTTGCGAAGCGGAATGTCCAAAGAACATATCCATCAGCCATATCGCTAAGTTGAATCGTGATTTTATCAAAGCTAAATTGAAAGACTAACAAAAAGACTTCTCTTAGCTTCCGAATAGATACGCGGAATACACAGATTATTATTTGTGTATTCCGTTTTTTTATTAGGGCGTTCCCCGATGGGTCGGGCTATTCGCTACAATGCTTTTGGGCTGAAATACACCCCAAAAGCATTTTCGCTGCTATCCCTAACGCCCATGCGGATTTCGCTACTAATTGCCGGCAAGACAAAACTTTGCTTTTAACCCGAACATAAAAAACTGAAATCTCGGTAGTAGAGGAATGATATAGATACAAATATCGTGCCATTCTTTGATTAGGCAAAAAGCGGGAACGTTTTCTTGTCAAGAGCCAAAGGACGAATATTTATAGATATTTAGAGGCTGTTTAAATTTTATTCAATAATAATTTTATAGAAGCGATTTTTACCATTTCTTCTGCCGAATCGAACGTGGTCTCGTAATTACGACAAAGCCTCCTGTTGTTATCAAACCAAGCAAAAGTCCTCTCAACAATCCAACGTTTACGAATGGGTCTAAATCCCTGCTCGCGGTAGTTGCTGATTATGACTTGCAAAACATAACCAAATGTTTTTCTGAGAGTTTCAGCTAATCCACCCCTATATCCCCCATCAGCAATTATCGTTTTTACCGAAGAACATAATTCTTTCAATATCCGCATCAACAGGTAGGCGGCTTTACTGTCATGAATATTTGCTATCGTTACCATAACGGCTATTAGAAAACCGTTTTTGTCAACAACCACATGTCGTTTTATTCCTTTTACTTTCTCACTTTCCATCAATACCATTAAGCGAGCGATTATTGCCCCAACGTACACTTTGACTATCCATTATTCCCAGACTGGGGCGAGTATGTTGTCCGAGTTTCAACCTTACCGAATCACGTAAACCGCCCAATAACAAATCAAATTCTTCCATTCCTGACCATTTGCGATAATAGTAATAAACCAACTCCCATTTAGGATATTCTTTGGGAAGCATACGCCACTGACAACCCGTTTTTACTAAATAGAACAAAGCATTCCATATCTGTTGTAAACTATGTTTTCGCTTTCTCTCTTGCGGCAACAAAACTTTTTCTATAAATTGCCACTGGGTTTCTGTTAAATCTGTTGGATACATTTTCTTTTAGTTTGGTAACTTCAAAGAAAATAACTATCAAGGGACGCAGAAACCCTTTTAATATTTTATTTCATTAAAATTTAAACAGGCTCTAAATTATATGTGTAAATTTTTATTCCCTCAACTTTTTACGGTGATCCCTGATCCTTTATTTGCATGCAAATTGCATGTACACAAAAACAAAAAGGACTTACATTTTACTGTAAGTCCTTGATTTTCAAGTGGGCGTTGACGGATTCGAACCGCCGACCCTCTGCTTGTAAGGCAGATGCTCTGAACCAACTGAGCTAAACGCCCTTATCCTTTTAAGCCACTGCAAATATATGGCTTATATCGAAATCTCCAAAGCTTTTCCTTAATAATTTTCAAAATTATTATGATTCAAAAGAAAACCTTAGTAAGGATTTGCCTCTCGTAAAAAATGTACGATATTTGTACCATGTTTTATATAAAAGTTACCATATTAGACTTATTGGTAAAGGGGGTCATTATAGGTGTAGTAGTATCGGCTCCATTAGGACCTGTGGGGGTATTATGTGTGCAACGTTCTTTAAACAAAGGGCGGTGGTATGGCTTCGTAACAGGATTGGGGGCGGCATTGAGCGATATTGTCTATGCTATACTGACGGGTTACGGTATGAGTTTTATATTTGACTTCATCAATACTAATATTTTTTATTTGCAACTCATCGGTGCCGGCATGCTGCTTTTGTTTGGTATTTACACTTTCCAGAGCAACCCCATTCATTCTATTCGCCCTGCCTCCACAAGCAAGGGATCTTACCTTCACAATTTTTTTACCGCTTTTGCCGTAACGCTTTCCAATCCACTTATTATATTTCTGTTCATCGGCTTGTTTGCTCGTTTCGCATTCGTACTGCCCGGATTGCCTCCGTATGAAACAGCTATCGGCTATTTGTCTATCATTGGAGGGGCAGTAATATGGTGGTTCAGCATCACTTTTTTTGTAAGTAAAGTGCGTAACCGCTTTAATATGCGAGGTATCTGGCTGGTAAACCGGATTATCGGAGGAGCGGTAATAATGGCATCGGTAATAGGATTTATCTCTACTTTATTAGGGAGTTCCATTTTACCGTTTGGAAATTCTTAACTGGCGGTTCCGTTGAATGGAGTGCGGTTTACGATGCTCCTTCCTAATGTTACCTCGTCGGCATATTCCAATTCATCACCGATGGCAATGCCGCGGGCTATCATGCTAAGTTTTACAGGATGTTTTTCCAATTTACGGTAAATATAAAAGCCTGTAGTATCTCCCTCCATTGTCGAACTCAATGCAAAGATTATTTCTTTTACATTTTCTTCCAAAACGCGACGTACCAAACTGTCTATTTGAAGATCGCTTGGACCTACCCCATCCATTGGAGAAATCACACCGCCCAATACGTGGTATAAACCGTGAAACTGTCCCGTAGCTTCCACTGCCATTACATCCCGTATGCTTTCTACCACACAAATGGTTGAAGTGTCCCGTTTGGGATTTGCACAAATCCGGCAAATTTCTGTATCCGATATGTTATGACAAACTGTACAATACTTTACGTGATGCTTCAAAGTAACAATAGCGTTACCGAATGCATCGACAGCCTCCCTATCTTGACGCAATAGATGAAGTACAAGCCTTGTAGCCGTTTTTCTACCGATGCCTGGAAGCTTGGAGAACTCGTCAATTGCTTTTTCTAATAAAATAGAAGGATATTGCTGGTTCATATAATCTCGTTACACCTTGCAAATATAGGCGATAATTTGTATTTTACCCGTAGTGTATTTGTAAAAAAGAAAGAGCCGTACATTCAAATTAGTAAATGCACTGGGTTTGTACAGTTATGCTTTTTATGTATCTTAGCGCCATAATTTATTATTTAACGTACTTCTTTACATTAGATTTATGAAAAAAAGGATTTCTTACCTGCTTTTGTGTTCATTACTTGTCCTTTTCGGATGTAGCACGAAAGATACGGCGAATAAGTATAATCTTGTTCCGCAACCTAACCAAATTGTCCCGCAGAAAGGACGCTTTGTATTGAATGACAAAGTAAGCGTAGTTATTCCAGCCGATTTTCCCGAAGTGGAAACTATTGCAAATGAATTTATTACTCGTTTACAACTGACCGCAGGATTAACTCTTAAACGAGAAGAAAATGCAAGCTCTTCCAGTATAAATTTTGTTGTAGCGGAAGGTCTTCCTAAAGAAGGCTATAAATTGTCTGTTACCCCTGAGGGCATTACCATCACAGCTTCCGAGCCAAACGGTTTTTTCTATGCCGTTCAAACAATCTATCAATTACTCCCTGCGGAAGTTTACGGTAAAGAAACTGCAAAGCATCTTGAATGGTTTGTTCCCGCGGTAGAAATAGCAGATGGTCCTCGTTTCGCTTACAGGGGATTGATGCTGGACGTGACTCGCCATTTCGCATCAACAGATTATATTTATAAATTCATTGACATGCTGGCTATGCACAAGATGAATACTTTTCATTGGCATCTGACAGATGACCAAGGATGGAGAATTGAAATAAAGAAATATCCTAAGCTTACGGAAATCGGCTCCAAACGGAAAGAAACGATGGTGGGGTACTATTATACCAATTATCCACATGTATTCGACGGTAAAGAGCATGGTGGTTATTACACCCAAGAACAAATAAAAGACATTGTAGCTTATGCTGCAAGTAAATACATCACTATTATTCCTGAAATCGAATTGCCGGGACATGCTTCGGCAGCTATTACTGCGTATCCCCAACTTTCATGTACGCCGGATGCTAAGCACGAGGTAGTTCAAACATGGGGTGTTTATGAGGATGTATTTGCTCCTACGGAAGAAACTTTTAAGTTTTTGGAAAATGTAATGGACGAAGTGATAGGGCTTTTCCCAAGTCCGTATATTCATATTGGTGGCGACGAATGTCCCAAAACAGCATGGAAAAATAGTGCGCAATGCCAAGCATTAATAAGAAAATTAGGATTAAAAGACGATACGGAACCCAGTCCTGTGGATGGTGTAAAACATTCAAAAGAGGACAAGTTGCAGAGTTATTTTGTTACCCGCATAGAGAAGTATCTGAACAGCAAAGGCAGAAATATTATCGGTTGGGATGAAATATTGGAAGGCGGATTAGCCCCCAATGCTACGGTGATGTCATGGCGCGGAGTGCAAGGAGGACTTAATGCTGCCAAAGCGGGGCACGATGCTATTATGACCCCTAATCCGTATGTATATTTAGACCAATATCAGGAAGATCCGGAATTTGTGCCTACCAGCATCGGCGGTTATTCCACACTAAAAAAAGTATATAGCTACAATCCTGTTCCCAATGATGCGGATGAATTGGTGAAGAAGCACGTTATTGGTCTTCAGGGAAACATCTGGACAGAATATATTCAAACAGATGAACGCAGAGATTATCAAGCCTTTCCTCGTGGTGTGGCGATTGCAG
>SNRY01000603.1_pt1 | contig 11898 bp, 10 predicted proteins | sample 4693421 | NCBI WGS metagenome assembly SNRY01 (sample SAMN11003215, study PRJNA524138) | termite gut metagenome | isolation source: Bacteroidetes bacterial symbionts from single cell of protist host amplifed... | host: Streblomastix strix ... | reverse complement strand
CAGAAAAACATTTGGGTATGTTTTGCAAGTCATAATCAGCAACTACCGCGAGCAGGGATTTAGACCCATTCGTAAACGTTGGATTGTTGAGAGGACTTTCGCTTGGTTTGATAACAACAGGAGGCTTCGTCGTAATTACGAGACCACGTTCGATTCGGCAGAAGAAATGGTCAAAATCGCTTCTGTAAAATTATTATTGAATAAAATTTAAACAGGCTCTTAATAATTAAAATAATGTTACCTTTTTATTTTGTTTTTTTTATTTTGTCAATATGTGTTTTATGGGATACTATTAAGATAAATAGCACTCAAAAAATGGTATTCTTAATATATATTTATTTTCTTTTGTCATTTTTTGCTGGATTATGCATAAATTCTCGGGATTATGCATCTTATGATTTTTTATTTAAAATATTAAATGATAAAACTGTATCTAACTATCAGACATCAGGAATTGTTTCCTATGACTCTGGTTTTTATATCCTAAATAGATTCTTAGGAATTTTTACAAATTCTTCATTAATTATTTTCTTATTCATGGCATTTGTAAGTGTAGGAATAAATTTAGCATCTTATAAAAAATATACTCCATTCTTTTTTACAGCTATTTTATTGTATTTTGTTCACACATATATTGTTCGTGAGATGATGCAAATACGAGCAGGATTAGTATGCGCTATTTGTTTGTACAGTATTCGTTTTATTGTGAATAAAAATCTAAAAGTTTTTATTATTCTTGTATTATTGGCTGCAACTATTCATTTAGTTGCTATTTGTTTTTTATTTAGTTATGTAATTTGCAGATTAGATATATCAATTAAAAATTGGACAAAAATAATTATTATCTCTTTTATAATAGGATTAATCTTTCCGTTTGGTCATTTAGTTAAGCTAATTCCTGAGATTGAATTACTCGGGCGTATTCAAAACTATAATGATTGGAATGAATATAGTGGGAGTTTAGGCGTTTTTTCTAATGTTACTGTTTTAAAAGAGTTAATAATTGTAATATTTTGTTTGTATTATTATAAGCGGTTAAAAGTTTGTTATGCATTTAAAATATTGCTTGATATATATATTTTTTCTTTATGTTGGCTTGTTGTTTTTAATGATTTTGGTATTGTTGCTGGTCGTATAGCTACTATTTTCTCAATAGGTGAGGTAATATTATGTGCATCTTTTTATTTGTTATTTAATAATAGGAGTAAATTCATATATATAAACATTATTTACTTATTTGCTTTTTTAACATTATCTTTACATTTCTATGCAGATAAAATTTTTAATTATAAAATGATTTCGCTTTTTTGATTTATATTGAAAGAGTCACGATAATTATCTTTTCTAATTTGATAATGTTTATTATACCAGTTTTATCCTGACTATTTTATTTTTTTGTTGTAATATAATGAAAACTATTTTGATTACAGGGCAAACGCATGAAAAAAGGAATTCATAATTCATTACAGCGGCATATAAATTAATACATTTTGTTGATTTTCAAGTTCTTATTATTTGTATATATCAGTAATTGTTTGTATATTTATCTGATAATCAAACAAATAAAATCAGATGAATATTTTAGAATTTGCCAATAGTTTACCCGACCACCGTCAAGAAATCAAGATTCGTCATTTATCCACAGACATCATATTTATCACAGTAGTCGCCGTTATCTGTGGTGTTCAAGATTGGGAAGACATTGAGTATTTCGGTTATTGTAAGGAATCCTTTTTGAGAAAGTATCTTCTTTTGCCCAACGGTATTCCATCGCATGATACCTTCAACCGATTCTTTTCTAATCTATACCCTCAAGTGATGGAAAGTCAGTTTCGCATATGAGTTAAGACTATTTGTTCAGAGCACAGTGAACAGGTATCTATAGATGGCAAAACTATCTGTGGAGCAAAGTGAGGAGGTAAAAGCCTGTTTCATATGGTTAGTGCTTTCTGCCATGCTAATGGAGTGAGTTTGGCGCAAGTGAGAACCGGAGAGAAATCCAATGAAATAACTGCTATTCCTGAATTGATAAAAGCTTTGGATTTGGAAGGCTGTATCATCAGCATTGATGCAATGGGTTGTCAACATGCCATTGCAGATGAGATAATTCAAGCTAAAGCTCAATATATTCTAGCTGTGAAAAACAATCAACAGGAACTCTACAAAGCTCTCGAAGATACCTTTCGCTTTCAGTGTGCCAAAGAAAGAGTTTCCAGCCATGAATTGGATTTTGGACATGGTTGTATAGAAAACAGAACTTGCTATACCTCACAAAATAGGGAGAACATAGATCAGGGCAAAATGGAGAAATGTAAAAACGCTGATTAAAGTAGTCTCCGAGCGGTATGATAAAACAAACCACAAAGCCGAAGAGCCCGCTATCCGATATTATATATCCAGTATAGAACAAGAACCTGTATTTTTCAATACCAATATCAGAGCGCATTGGGGTATTGAAAACAAGCTGCATTGGCTACCGGATGTCTCAATGGGAGAAGATGCTTCCCGTAAAGGAGAGAAGAACTCCCCACAGAATTTTTCTGTGGTATTCAAGACTGCCTTAACGATGCTAAAGAAATATAACCCTGAAAAAGGAAACCCGAGCATCAAAACAAAACGTAATATGGGCGGATGGTCTGACCAACACCTAATAGCAATGACGGGAATAGACCCGTCGTGATTTTTTTTCATGCGTTTGCCCTGTTTAGCATGTGTTTTCCTTATACTTATGTAGACAGATAATTGAATTATGTTGGTGAATAATTTCCTTAAAAAATAGAATTATAAAAAAAATTATGCTGAAAGTAGCTTTTATACTTCCTTCTTTAGCAAATAAAGGACCAATAATAGTTGTACGAGATCTGTGTATAGAATATATACTATATGGTATTACTTGTAAAGTATATTACTTTGATGATATTGTAGAAATAGACATGCCATGTGAAGTTGAAAAGATATCATTTTGGAAAAATATTAATTTTGAACAATTCGATATTATACACTCTCATATGTATCGACCAGATGCCTATGTATTTATACATAAACCATTAAAAAAAATAAAAGTAAAATTTGTGACAACAATGCATCAACATTTATCAGAGCAACTCCCATATGATTTTAGTTATTTAAAGTCTTTTATTATAATAAAAAGTTGGCTTTTGTTTTTAACTCGTTTTAATTTGATTGTTACACTAAATGAATACCATAATAAATATTATAAAAAACATTTTCAAGGAAAAACTATCGTTATATTTAATGGGCGTAATTTGAATGAGAATTTAGATATAGAAGAAGTTGATAAAGAAAAAATATTTTTATTAAAATCTACCTATAGAATAATAGGTGGCATAGCTTATATCACAAAAAGAAAGGGATATAAACAAATAATTGAAGCATTGCAAGTGTTATCTAACTATGCAATCATTATTGTTGGGGATGGACCAGAATTAGAAAATTTGAAACGTTTAGCAAAAGAATTTCATGTAGATAAACGTTGTTTGTGGATAGGAAATCGCCTTGAGGCGTATAGATATCTTAAATATTTTGATTGTTTTGTTATGTGTAGTTATACAGAAGGATTTCCCCTAGCATTAATTGAAGCTTCTGCTCACAAACTACCTGTTATTTGTTCTAATATTCCAATTTTTAGATGTTTTTTTTCACCAAATGAAGTAGGCTTTTTTGATCTAGACAATATTAATTCAATGATTTTAGCTATTGAGAATGTATATGCTAATCGAAATATTTATTCTTTAAATATATATTCATATTATAAATTAAATCTTACAAGAAATATAATGGCTAACAATTACATGAAATCGTACATAGGCATTTCCACTACAAATAAATAATTTGTTTTTTATCTAAAGCAACACAGTAAAAATGATAACCGTTTCAATAGTAACTTTCCATACGCCTACAAAACTAATAACACAGACTATAACTTCTATTTTAAAAAATTCAATAGATAAATTATTTATAGTTGATAATTCTTCAAACGATTCATTAAGAATAATAGAAAAGGCATCAGAAAAAATACGGTATATTCATAGCAAAAATTTAGGATATGGGGGCGGGCATAATATAGCCATTCGAGAATCAATTATGATGAATGCTAAATATCATGTAGTTATAAATCCGGACATATATTTTGATGATGATGTAATTACTGTTTTAAGTAAGTATATGGATCAAAATTCAGATTGTGGATTAGTCATGCCAAAAGTTCTTTATCCGAATGGAGAACTTCAATATCTATGTAAATTACTTCCTACTCCATTAGATTTATTTGGGCGTCGTTTTTTACCATTTAAAAATTTTATAAAAGAACGTAATAGAAAGTATGAATTACATTTTACCAATTATGATACGATAATGGAAGTACCTTATCTATCCGGTTGTTTTATGTTTTTTAGAAATTCTATTTTAAAAAAAGTTGGATTGTTTGATGAACAATATTTTATGTATGCTGAAGATTTAGATATATGTCGTCGTATAAATAAAGTTGCTCAAACAATTTATTATCCATTGGTTTTTGTTCATCATGAATATGAAAAAGGATCGTATAAGGATAATAAATTATTAAAGTACCATGTTATTTCAGTAATAAAGTATTTTAGCAAGTGGGGTTGGTTCTTTGATAAAGAGCGTCATGCAGTAAATAAACGAATACTGAAAGAATTAGGTTATAAAAACAAATAAGTAACAATTTTCTTGCATTTCCAGCTTCTTCGCATTTATTTGCTCACCCTCCTCAAAAACCTCTTTTCAACTCCAGAACTATGGTTAGGAATGTTAGGCGGATATTGTTTTGACGCTCTGTCTTTTCTAACACAAAAAAAGTTGACTATCAGTTCAGTTCGTGTGAAAAAGTTTTGTGCTACTACACAGTTTGATGCCACAAAGATTACATCCACCGATTTTAAGGCTCCCTATACGCTTGCCGAAGGATTGGCTCATACATTGGAATTTGAATTTATTCGTGATGCTTCCGAAGGTATAACTTTCAGTAGTGAGTAAGCAGATAAAGCGTTTTGTCAATTTAGAAACAGCCGGAATTGTCACATTACGATAATTTCGGCTGTTTCTATTTTTCATAATTCTCCATGACCAAGAACCCAAAGCTCAACGCCCCCACACAAATAAACTTTGAAATATTTGATAATTGAAAGATTAACGCTAATTTCGCAGCCTGATTTTAATCGGAAAATAAAATTAAAAAGTTCCTCAGAATGAACCTTTCGTTACAAAACATTGACAAGGTAAGTGCGCAACTCACCGTGAAGATTGAAAAAGCAGATTATCAGGCACAAGTAGATAAATCGTTGAAAACCCTTCGACAGAAAGCTCAATTGCCGGGATTCCGTAAAGGGATGGCTCCGATAAATCTGATTAAGAAAATGTATGAAAAATCAGTGATAGCCGAAGAAATAGAAAAGTTGCTTACGGAAAAAGTGTATGATTATATCAAAGAAAACGATATAAAAATCATAGGAGAACCGTTGCCGAACGAAGAAAAGCAAGACAAATTGGATTTTAATACAGCAGAAGAGTTTGAGTTTTTGTTTGACCTTGCTCTTATTCCCGAATTTAAAGCAGAACTAACCGGCAAAGACGAAATAGATTATTACACGATAGACGTTAACGACGAAATGGTTAACGAAGAAATAGAACGATATACCCAACGTTACGGTAAATATGAAAAAGTAGAATCTTATCAGGATAAAGATATGTTGAAAGGGCTTCTTACCGAACTTGATGAAAACGGTAACGCCAAAGAAAAAGGTATTCAGGTAGAAAGTTCGATTCTTATGCCGGTGATTTTGAAAAATGAAGAACAAAAAGCCATCTTTACAGACGCCAAGGTAAACGATGTATTGATATTTAATCCCCATACAGCATACGAAAATAATCATGCCGAGATAGCCTCCTTGTTGAAGATAGAAAAAGAAGCCGCCTCAGCAATAAAATCCGATTTCAGTTTTCAAGTGAACGAAATCACCCGTTACCTGCCGAGTGAATTGAATCAGGAATTTTTCGATGCGATTTACGGTGAAGACAAGGTAAACTCAGAAGAAGAGTTTCGCGTCCGGATAAAAGAAAGTCTGGTTACTCAGTATGCCTTAGACAGTCAATATAAATTTCATTTAGATGTCCGGAAAATATTGTTGGAAAAAATTGGCAACGATTTAACATTTTCGGAAACCCTATTAAAACGGATCATACAGCTCAACGTGAAAGAGCAAGATGAAAAATCGATAAATGAAAATTATGAAAAGAGCGTTGAAGCATTAAAATGGCAATTAATTAAAGGACAATTAGCAAGAAAATACGATATTAAGATAGAAGAAGAAGACATCTAAAATGCCGCCAAAAATTCTGCAAGGACTCAATTTGCCTATTACGGCATGGCAACTGTTCCAGATGATATTATTGACAAATACGCCGATAGTATGTTAAAGAAAAAAGAAACAGTTAGTGAATTGGCAGATCAAACCATAGAAGATAAATTGATTCTTGTTTTAAAAGAACAAGTAAAATTGAATAACAAAACGGTTTCATTGGAAGAATTTACCAAAATGTTTGCCTAATTACCCACATTGGGTTAACTGTTAAATTCTTCTTTTATGTTTTTCCCCTTGTTCTCCCGTACATCCGCTATGAGATATGTGATATATTTTTCATATTTTTGTTACGAATAAAAAACAAGCTACATGGAAGACTTTAGAAAATACGCAACCAAGCATTTAAAAATGAATGGCTTGGTATTGGATGATGTGATAAAATCTCAAGCAAACTATTTGAACCCCTATATCCTTGAAGAAAGACAATTAAACGTAACTCAATTAGATGTCTTTTCACGCTTAATGATGGACCGTATCATTTTCTTGGGAACTCAAATAGATGACTATACGGGAAATACATTGCAAGCACAATTACTCTATTTGGATTCCGCAGATCCGGGTAAAGATATTTCCATTTACATCAATTCTCCCGGAGGAGCCGTTCATGCAGGTTTAGGTATATACGATACGATGCAGTTTGTTGCGAGCGACATTGCTACTATTTGTACAGGTATGGCAGCTTCTATGGCAGCAATAATTTTGGTAGCAGGTGCAGCCGGTAAGCGTTCAGCCTTGACCCATTCGCGAGTGATGATTCACCAGCCGATGGGAGGCATACAAGGACAAGCGTCGGACATAGAAATTACGGCTCGCGAAATACAGAAAACCAAACATGAACTTTATACCATCATTGCAGAGCATTCTCATACGGATTTTGATAAAGTATGGAAAGATTCGGATCGCGATTATTGGATGACAGCTCCCGAAGCCCAGGAATACGGCATGATTGATAAAGTGTTAACTCGTAAACCGCAGAATCCTTAGTGCCCGATAAATGAAAAAAGAAAAAACAGGAAAACAATGCAATTTTTGTGGCAGTTATGAGACCGAAACGGAACTTATGATTATCGGAGTATCCGGAAATATTTGTAACAATTGCGTCGAGCAAGCCTATGAAATTGTACAGGGAAATCCGAAAACATCGAAGACAGCTAAAGAGGAAGGAATTGAATTTCAAGTAACGAATTTGAAAGAATTACCTAAGCCCGTAGAAATCAAAAAATTCTTAGATCAATATATTATTGGACAAGACAGCGCAAAACGTTTTCTCGCCGTGTCCGTCTATAACCATTATAAACGACTATTGCAAAAAGACACAAAAGATGATGTGGAAATAGAAAAATCCAATATCATCATGGTGGGTAGTACCGGAACAGGAAAAACTCTATTAGCGCGTACCATTGCCAAATTGCTGCATGTTCCCTTCACCATAGTGGATGCCACGGTACTTACCGAAGCCGGATACGTAGGAGAAGATATTGAAAGCCTTTTAACCCGTCTGCTCCAAGTAGCCGATTACAATGTGCCTGAGGCGGAAAAAGGAATTGTCTTTATTGATGAAATAGATAAAATAGCCCGTAAAGGAGACAATCCTTCCATTACTCGCGATGTAAGTGGAGAAGGTGTGCAACAAGGATTGTTGAAACTATTGGAAGGATCCATGGTGAATGTACCTCCCCAAGGAGGGCGTAAACACCCTGATCAAAAAATGATTCAAGTGAATACTAAGAATATTCTCTTTATCTGTGGAGGAGCGTTTGACGGCATTGAAAAAAAAATCGCCCAACGTATGAATACCCATGTAGTCGGTTATGAAGCTTCCCGTCAAACAAATAAGATTGACAGAAATAACCTGATGCAATACATTTCTCCACAAGATTTGAAAGCATTCGGTTTGATACCCGAAATTATCGGTCGTCTGCCTGTGTTGACTTATCTGGAACCTTTAGACAGGAAAGCGCTCCGTGCTATCCTTACTGAGCCTAAAAATTCTATTATTAAACAATACATTAAATTGTTTGAAATGGATGGAGTCAAATTGATTTTCCATGACGAATCCCTTGAATATATAGTAGATAAAGCTGTGGAATTTAAACTCGGAGCACGCGGCTTGCGTTCCATTGTAGAAACAATCATGATGGATGCCATGTTTGATATTCCTTCACAAAAGCAAGAAATGTACGAGGTTACTTTGGAATACGCCAAACAACAACTCGATAAAGCCAATCATTTGGAAAGGTTACAATCTGCCTGAAAATGGGAGTCAAACTGTTTTGCTTTCTTATGAAATAAATTTTAAGAAGAATAGCTTGGTTTTTTAGAAGTTTTTTCTAACTTTGTTTTAAACTCTCCTTATCAATCGGAGTTTTCTTAATCTAAGCCGGAAGGAAACAAAACATCATTTAATAAATGGCGGGGAATACCTATTTAACAGATAGACTAAAAAATTATTTCGGATTTAATAAATTCAAAGGAAATCAAAAGGAGATTATTGAAAATCTACTTGCAGGAAATGATACCTTTGTACTTATGCCCACCGGAGGAGGAAAATCCTTATGCTATCAGCTACCCTCCCTTTTGATGGAAGGAACGGCAATCGTTGTTTCTCCCTTAATCGCCCTGATGAAAAATCAAGTGGACGCTATGCGTAATTTCAGCGAAGAAAATGGAGTGGCTCATTTTATTAATTCTTCGTTGAATAAAGGCGCTATAGACCAAGTGAAATCAGATATTCTTGCGGGGATAACCAAATTGTTATATGTAGCTCCTGAATCGTTGACGAAAGAAGAAAATGTAGGGTTTCTCAGAGAAATTGAAATATCTTTTTATGCCATAGACGAAGCCCATTGTATTTCAGAGTGGGGGCATGATTTCCGTCCGGAATATCGACGCATTCGTCCCATTATTAATGAAATTGGCAAGGCGCCTTTGATTGCATTGACGGCAACGGCTACCCCTAAAGTACAGCATGATATTCAGAAAAATCTTGGTATGATTGATGCGCGTATGTATAAATCTTCGTTCAATCGTCCGAATTTATATTACGAAGTGCGCCCAAAAACAAATAGTATTGACAAAGAAATAATTAGATTCATAAAAAATCATTCGGAGAAATCGGGGATTATCTATTGCTTAAGCCGCAAAAAAGTAGAAGAACTGGCTGAGATACTTCAAGCTAACGGCATCAATGCAAGAGCTTATCATGCCGGAATGGATTCTAATACCCGCACCCAAAACCAAGATGATTTTTTAATGGAAAAAATAGAAGTCATTGTCGCTACTATTGCATTTGGGATGGGTATTGATAAACCGGATGTGCGATACGTCATCCATTATGACATACCCAAAAGTTTAGAAGGATATTATCAGGAAACCGGACGTGCCGGTAGAGATGGCGGAGAAGGACTTTGTATTACTTTTTATACCAATAAAGACCTGCAAAAGTTGGAAAAGTTTATGCAAGGAAAACCTGTGGCAGAACAGGAGATAGGAAAACAACTATTGTTAGAAACGGCTGCTTATGCTGAATCGTCTGTATGTCGCCGGAAATCTTTATTGCATTATTTCGGTGAAGAATATTTAGAAGAGAATTGTGGAAATTGTGACAATTGTTTAAATCCTAAAAAGCAAGTGGAAGCTCAAGATTCGTTGTGCGCTGTGATTGAAACCCTCATAGCCGTTAAGGAGAATTTTAAGGCAGATTATATTATTGACATTTTACAAGGACGGGAAACCGAGGAAGTAAAAGCGCATCTGCACGAAGACCTTGAGGTTTTCGGATCAGGTATGGGGGAAGAGGATAGAATATGGAATGCCGTTATCAGGCAAGCGTTGATAGCCGGCTATTTAAGTAAAGATGTAGAAAATTACGGAACGCTGAAAGTAACGGTTGCCGGACGTAAGTTTTTGAAAAATCCTCAATCGTTTGAGATAACAGAAGACAATGATTTTGAAGAGACGGAAGAGGAAGACGCACCCATCAGAGGCGGGGGATCTTGTGCGGTAGATCCGATTCTTTATGCCATGTTGAAAGATTTGCGGAAAAAATTATCGAAAAAACTGGGTGTTCCCCCCTACGTGATTTTTCAAGACCCCTCCTTGGAAGCGATGGCTACTATTTATCCTGCTACATCCGAAGAATTGCAAAACATACCGGGCGTAGGCGCCGGAAAAGCAAAACGTTATGGAGAAGAATTCTGTCTGCTGATAAAGAAACATTGTGAGGAAAATGAAATAGAACGCCCTGAAGATTTGCGAGTGCGTACAGTAGCAAACAAATCCAAATTGAAAGTCTCAATTATTCAGTCGATAGACCGTAAAGTAGCTTTAGACGATATTGCTTTATCAAAAGGGATAGAATTTAACGAGTTGTTAGACGAAATAGAAGCCATTGTCTTTTCGGGAACAAAGTTAAATCTGGATTATTTTTTGAATGAAATTATGGATGAAGACCATTTGCTTGATATTTACGATTACTTTAAAAGGTCGGAAACGGACAGAATAGAAGAAGCCCTTGACGACTTGGGAGCAGAATTTTCGGAAAATGAAGTTCGCTTGGTTCGTATTAAATTTATCTCGGAAATGGCAAATTAAGCAGGTAATATATTATCTTCGTACGATAAATCAGTTGCTGATGCGAATAATAGTTTGGGGGTTTATTATACTCTCTTTTTGTATTTCATGTAAGAATAATCCGAAAGGTAGTCATAATGGGAAAACCTTTTTAGTAGGAGTTAACGGAAACTTCTTATACAGAGAAGATTTGTACAAAGCCCTCCCTTTCGGACTATCTAAAGAAGACAGTATCACTTTTGTCAATAAATATATACACAATTGGGTAAAAGATGTTTTGTTATACGATAAAGCCGAGAGTAATATCCCAAACAGCCATGAGATTGATGTTGCGGTAGAAAATTACCGTCGTTCGCTGATTATTCACGTTTATCAACAAGAGCTGATGAAAGAACGACTTTTGCGAGAAGTTCCCGAACAAGAATGTATAGATTTCTACGAACAAAATAAAAACTTATTTCTTCTTGATTTTTCTTTAGTAAAAGGATTATTTATCAAAATACCCATTACTGCCCCACAACTGAACGATGTAAGACAATGGTATAAAACGGAAACCTATGAAGCTGTGGAAAAATTGGAAAAATACAGCTTCCTGAATGCAGTGAATTATTTGTATTTCTATGACAAATGGATGCCGATTTCCGAAATAATAGGATATATTCCGTTCAATGTTTCCGATCCGGAAGCATATATCAAAGAAAAACAACAAATAGAATGGTTAGATAATGAGTTTTGTTATTTTCTGAACGTCAGCGAGTTTTGTAATAAAGGAGAGATAAAACCCTATGAGTTTGCAAAAGCGGAAATAAAAGAATTGTTGATAAATGAGCAACAAGTAGATTTTATGGAAGGTATAAAAGAAGATTTATATCATCAGGCAGAACAGAGAAATCAAATTATATATAATTATCAGAAAGAAGAA
>SNRY01000602.1_pt1 | contig 11901 bp, 8 predicted proteins | sample 4693421 | NCBI WGS metagenome assembly SNRY01 (sample SAMN11003215, study PRJNA524138) | termite gut metagenome | isolation source: Bacteroidetes bacterial symbionts from single cell of protist host amplifed... | host: Streblomastix strix ... | reverse complement strand
CTTGGTCGTCGCCGATAATTCGTACATCGCCTACGATTCTCTGAAAAATATCCAGCAGAAAAGTCAGCGTTAAAATGCCGAAAGCCGTTTTAATAGTAAACTTGAAGCCTAATATCTTGAAAGAAAACACAAGCAATACGGTGTTTATAATAAGATAGCTGTATTGAATCGGGAATCCGGTGGCATAAAAGATGATAGCGGAGATACCCGTCACACCCCCCGTAGTAATTTGATAAGGCAGGAGGAAAGCCGCCCATCCCATCGCATAACATACTAACCCCAAAACAATAAATATATAGTCTTTAGATTCTCGAAGAACGTTGGATGTAGAAAACTTCATTGGTGATATAATTACATAACGATATTGACTATTTTCTTCGGAACAACGATAATCTTCTTCGGCTCTTTACTTTCCGTCCATTTCTGTGAACGTTCATCTCTCAATACAGCCGTTTGAATGCTATCCGCATCGGCATCGGCGGCAAACTCCATCGTGAAACGTGCTTTGCCGTTGAAAGAAATCGTATAGGTTACTATGTCCTCTTTCAGGTATTCTTCGTTATAATCAGACCATTGGGCATCGCAAACAAAACCGTTATTACCCAATACCTCCCACAATTCTTCACCAATATGGGGAGCAAACGGAGAAAGAACAATTACCAACGGACTCAAAACCTCTTTCTTGCTGCACTTCATTCCTATCAGTTCATTGACGCAAATCATGAATGCGCTCACGGAGGTATTAAAAGAGAAATGCTCAATGTCTTCTCCCACTTTCTTTATTAATTTGTGGATTGACTTTAATTCTTCTGTTGTTGCCGGTTCATCTCTCACTATCAATGCACCGCTTCTGTCGTAAAAGAGCGTCCAAAGTTTGCGAACAAAACGATACACGCCGTCTATGCCGTTGGTATCCCACGGTTTGGATTGTTCCACCGGACCCAAAAACATTTCATACATGCGCAACGTATCCGCCCCGTATTTCTCAACAATCGTATCGGGGTTAACCACGTTAAACATAGACTTGCTCATCTTCTCCACTGCGTAACCGCAAATGTATCTGCCGTCATCTTCAAAGACAAATTCGGCTGTGGCATATTCGGGTCGCCATGCTTTGAAAGCATCTACATCAAGCGTATCGTTCGACACAACATTTACGTCCACATGCAAGGGAGTAACGTCGTAACCGTCTTTTTTGTTTAATGAAACAAACGTATTGGTGTTTTTGATACGATATACAAAGTTACTCCGTCCCTGTATCATTCCCTGATTAATCAACTTCTTAAACGGTTCTTCGGTTACGGAAACGCCTATGTCATAAAGGAATTTATTCCAAAAACGAGAATAAATAAGGTGTCCCGTAGCGTGTTCCGTCCCCCCCACATAGAGGTCAACGCTCTGCCAATAGTTAATGGCATGAGGGGAAACCAAACAATCATTGTTTTTTGAGTCCATATACCGCAAGTAATACGCTGACGAGCCGGCAAATCCGGGCATGGTATATAATTCCAACGGGAATATGGTAACGTTATCAATCTTATCGTTTCCCACTACCTTTTTGTTTGCTGTGTCCCATGCCCAGCAGGTTGCGTTGCCCAAGGGAGGCTCGCCCGTTTCGGTAGGCAGGTATTTGTCCACATTGGGGAGTTTCAAAGGCAGGCTGTCTTCGTCAATCATGTGAGGCATTCCATCTTTGTAATAAACGGGGAACGGTTCGCCCCAATAGCGTTGGCGGGAGAATATGGCATCACGCAGGCGATAATTCACCTTTACCCGTCCCAAACCAGTATCTTTTATGTACTGTTTGGTTTTGGCTATGGCTTCTTTTACGGTCAGACCGTTCAATATCAATCTTCCTTCAGGGGCTTCGCCGCGCGGGGAGTTCATCATGATTCCCTCTTTGGCATCGAAACTTGCTTCGGACACATCGCAACCCTCTATCAACGGACGGATTTCAAGACCGAAATGTTTGGCAAAAGCATAATCGCGACTGTCGTGGGCAGGCACAGCCATGATGGCTCCCGTTCCGTATCCCGCCAGCACGTAATCACTGATCCATATCGGAACAGCCTCGTTTGTCAACGGATTAACAGCATAACTTCCGGAGAATACGCCGCTTATGCTACGGTCGGCAATGCGGTCGCGTTCGGTGCGCTTCTTGGTACGTTCCAAATACGCATCTACTTCCTTTCTTTGTGCAGATGTCGTCAGTAGCGCAGTCAATTCACTTTCAGGAGCAAGCACCATGAAAGTAACGCCGAATACGGTATCGGCGCGGGTGGTGAATATAGTAAAGGAAATATCCGAATCTTTCACTTTGAATTGCATTTCGGCTCCTTCGCTGCGACCTATCCAATTACGTTGCGTTTCTTTCAAAGACTCCGTCCAATCAATGGTTTCCAATCCGTCAAGCAAACGTTGGGAGTATGCCGACACACGCAAGCACCATTGACGCATCACCTTTTGCACTACCGGATAGCCTCCGCGCGCCGATACGCCGTCTATTACCTCATCATTAGCCAGCACCGTTCCAAGTTCCGGGCACCAATTCACCGGCGTATTCCCCATGTATGCAATGCGATAGTTCATGAGCGTTTCCTGCTGTTGCCGCTCGTTCATGGCTTTCCATTCTTCGGCAGTGAAGCTAAGTTCTTCGGTATAGGCAACGTTTAACCCCTTCGTGCCGGTAGCTTCAAAAGCCCTGATTAATTCGCCTATCGGCAATGCTTTCTTTGCATCATAGCAGTAGAAACTGTTGAACATACGGATGAAAGCCCATTGCGTCCATTTATAATAAACGGGGTCGCAGGTGCGAAGTTCCCGGCTTTTGTCGAAAGAGAAACCCAATTTACCTAACTGTTCGTTATAGCGTTTGATGTTTTCTTCGGTAGTAACGGCGGGATGCTGTCCGGTCTGTATGGCATATTGTTCGGCAGGCAAGCCGTAAGCGTCATACCCCATTGGGTTCAGCACATTAAATCCTTGCAACCTCTTGTAACGGGCATAAATATCCGAAGCAATATATCCCAACGGATGCCCCACGTGCAACCCCGCTCCCGAAGGATAAGGAAACATATTGAGCACGTAGTATTTCGGCTTCGATTCATCTTCCGTTACGAGATAGGTTTTGTGTTTTTCCCATCGTGCTTGCCACTTCTTTTCAATTTCTCTGAAATTATATTCCATCATAATCCATGTCATTAAATATCTACTTCATGATAACCGGTATGTTCATTTCCGGTTTTTGACAGGCAAAGATAATGAAAAGTAGAGAAATGGACACAACCTGTAAACGTTGCGATAGATTACGATATGATGCTTTCTTCCATATTCTGAATTTATCGTATATATTTGCATTAACTTTGTTCCGCCCGTAAAACGATAAAGAGTATATGAGTGAAAACAAGAAAAGCATACTATTTATAATCAATCCTATTTCCGGTACCCACAATAAGAGATTCATCTTAGATGCTATAAACAGATATACGAACAAAGAGAAATTCTCGTGGGAGACAATAACAACGGAAAAAGCAGGAGATGCGGTAAAGATAGCCGAGCAAGCCGTCGGAAATGGAATAGATATTGTGGTGGCTGTTGGAGGAGACGGAACAGTAAATGAAATTGCCCGGTCGCTCATACATACGCACACAGCATTGGGGATTATTCCTTGTGGGTCGGGCAATGGACTTGCCCGTCACTTACAAATTCCTCTGGAACCGCGGCGGGCGATTGAAGTGCTTAATGAAAACATAATCGATACGATCGATTACGGAAAAATAAACGGAATGCTTTTCTTTTGCACCTGCGGGCTTGGCTTCGATGCTTTTGTTAGTTTGAAGTTTGCCAATGCAAGGAAACGAGGGATGCTGACTTATGTGGAAAAAGCGTTACAGGAATATCTTACTTATGAACCCGAAACCTACGAGCTGAAATCAGAAAACCGGGAAATAACGTATAAAGCCTTTCTGTTAGCGTGTGGAAACGCTGCACAATATGGAAACAACGCATATATTGCTCCGAATGCCTTGATTACGGACGGCTTGTTAGATGTTACTATTCTAGAGCCATTCACCGCTTTGGATGTGCCTGCTCTTGCCTTTCAATTATTCAATAAAACGCTTGACCAACACAACCTTATCAAAACGTTCAAATGCCGGAAGTTATATATTTCCCGTGATAAACCGGGAGTAATTCATTTCGACGGCGACCCGGTAATAACCCATAAGGAGGTAGAGATAGAGGTAATTCGGAAAGGACTAAACGTTGTGATACCATGCGAAAAAACAAATTTGAATGTACTGCAAAAGGCATCCGATTATCTCACGGAGTTGAAAATGATGAATGAATTGATTTTGGAAAACATACGACAAAAAAACAAATTGGTGATCAAAAGGAGATTTATAAAGAAGATTATAGAGAAAAGAAAATAATCAAACAAAAACCATAATGCCCCATTTACCTCTCTTAGGAATAACGCTGACCGGATTGCAAACAATAACCCGCAATCTCGGTATGCCCGGATACACAGCCAAACAAATCGCGACATGGTTGTACGATAAAAAGGCAACTTCTGTGGATGAAATGACTAATATATCCCTAAAATATCGCGAATGTTTAAAAGAAGAATATGAAGTAGGCGGAGACAGCCCTGAAGAATGTGTACGTTCTTCGGACGGAACCGTGAAATACTTGTACCGGACGGGCGAAAATCGTGTGGAGGCAGTATATATTCCGGAGGACAACCGCGCTACGCTTTGTGTTTCTTCCCAAGTAGGTTGTAAGATGAATTGCAGGTTCTGCATGACTGGGAAACAGGGCTTTTCCGCCAATCTATCGGCATACGAAATATTGAATCAAATTTATTCCCTGCCCGAACGAGACAAACTAACCAATATCGTGCTGATGGGCATGGGGGAACCGTTGGACAATTTGGACGAAGTACTGAAAGCATTAGATGTAATGACTTCGTCCTATGGTTACGGCTGGAGTCCGAGGCGAATAACGCTTTCTACCGTTGGTGTACGGAACAAGTTAAAACGGTTTATTGAAGAAAGCAACTGCCATTTAGCTATCAGTTTGCATTCTCCGCTTCCGTTGCAACGAGCGGGTTTGGTACCGGCGGAAAAAGCATATTCGATAACCGAGATAATCGAATTGCTCAAAAATTATGACTTTAGCGGACAACGTCGGCTTTCTTTTGAATATATTCTTCTGAAAGGAGTCAATGACGCATTGGTCTATGCCAAAGAATTAGTAAAGTTGTTGCGTGGACTCCATTGCCGGGTAAACTTAATACATTGCCACCCCATACCCGATGCAGAGTTTGAAAGCAGCAACTCCGAAACAGTGTTGAAGTTCCGTGACTATCTTACTGCTCACGGCGTTTTTGCCACCGTACGAGCATCGCGAGGGGAAGACATTTTTGCAGCGTGCGGCATGTTATCTGTTGCGAAAAGGGAGGGAGAAAAGAACGATTAACATTATTTACTGGTAAACAATTTGTTGGACGACGGTCATTCCATAAATTTGTAGAAACATATAAAACCTATATATACGATATGAAAAACCTCTTGATACACCTTAGTGTACCTTTTGCAATAGTGCTGTTATGTCTTTGCGCCTGCAAGGGCAATAGCAGAATCATGACCCCTTCTTCAAGTGCTCTTCCTTATGAACTGATTGTGGTGGTCAATCCGGAAACTTGGGAACGACCGGCGGGTAGAGCTTTATATGATGTGCTTACTTCCGATGTGCCGGGACTTCCCGCGTCGGAACCTTCATTTAAAGTAATGCACACTGCGCCGAATGATTATACCGATATGTTGAAATTGATACGAAACATTATTATAACGGATATACAGCCGAACAAATATACACAGGCAAAATTCAAACAAGCCAGAGACGTATATGCCGCGCCGCAAATGATACTGACCATTCAAGCTCCAAACGAAGAAGTGTTTCAAAAGTTTGTCGAAGAAAATCAAAAGAGTATAGTGGACTTCTTTACCCGTGCCGAAATGAACCGCCAAATAATCAATTTGGAGAAGAAACATAACGACTTAGTGTCGCAAAAAGTAAAAGAGATGTTCGATTGTGAAATTTGGTTACCCGGAGAATTGGCTTCTTCAAAAACAAGAGAAAACTTCTTTTGGGCATCAACCAATACAGCTACCGCTGACCAAAACTTTGTGATTTATTCTTATCCGTATATTGATACAAACACATTTACCAAAGAATATATCATTCATAAACGCGACTCCATGATGAAAATCAACATGCCGGGAGCATTTGAAAATTCATATATGACCACCGACTCGGCTATGGTGCAAGTGAAACCTCTGAATTTACATGGCGAATATACCTTTGAAGCACGCGGATTGTGGCGTATGAAAGGCGATTTTATGGGTGGACCCTTTGTGTCTCATTCGCGTGTGGATACGAAGAACAATCGAATCATTACCGCCGAAGTATTTATATATTCGCCCGATAAGTCAAAAGGAAACCTGCTCCGCCGGACGGAAGCGTCGCTTTATACGCTTAGATTGCCAAGTGAAAAAGATAAAATACAAATTCCGAATGATTTCGATCAAGATCAATAATGTAAAACAAAAACATGGAAGACCATAAAATAAGAGTTGGTATCACCCACGGAGATATAAACGGAATAGGGTATGAAATAATATTGAAAACATTTGCCGACCCGGCAATGCTGGAATTGTGCACCCCGATTTTTTACGGTTCTCCCAAAATTACGGCTTACTACCGGAAAGCGTTTGACTTACCTGTAAACTTCAATATTATTACATCGGCTACGGAAGCCGCCCACAACAAACTCAGCGTGATAAATTGCGCCAACGAAGAAGTGAAAGTCGAGTTTGCCAAGCCTGATGAAGAAGCGGGAAAGGCGGCACTCGCCGCTCTGGAAAAAGCGATTGAAGAGTATAAAACGGGATTCATTGATGTATTGGTAACAGCTCCCATTAATAAACATACGATTCAGTCGTCAAATTTCTCTTTCCCGGGACATACCGAATACTTGGAACAGAGAATCGGAGACAAGAATAAATCGCTGATGATATTGATGAAAGAAGGCTTACGCGTAGCGTTGGTAACCGGACACATTCCGGTGAGCCAGATTGCTGCAATGATTACCAAAGAGCTGATTCAAGAAAAGTTATCCATCTTTAACCGAACATTAAACAGAGATTTTGGTATCGACCGTCCGCGTATTGCTGTGTTGGCACTAAACCCGCACGCGGGAGACGAAGGTCTGTTGGGCAAAGAAGAACAAGAAATAATCATACCGGTTATTCAAGAAATGAAAGAAAAAGGAATGTTATGCTATGGTCCGTATCCAGCCGACGGCTTTATGGGGTCAGGCAATTACACTTCTTTTGATGGGATTTTGGCAATGTATCACGATCAAGGATTGGTGCCTTTCAAGTTGTTGGCAATGGAAGAAGGAGTAAACTATACGGCGGGACTACCGCTGGTTCGCACATCTCCTGCACACGGAACGGCTTATGACATTGCAGGAAAAGGAATAGCCAAAGAAGATTCTTTCCGTCAAGCTGTTTATGCTGCCATTGATATCTTCCGTAACCGCCGCGACGAGAAAGAAATTCACAAAAACCCCCTACAAAAGCAATATTACGAAAGGCGGGACGATAGCGATAAATTGAAACTTGATACGGCAGGAGAAGGCAACGATTAAGATTACAGGAAATTTACATAACACCCCCGTCAATAAACAAAAAGAACGTGATAATAAAAACAGCAGAATTTACCATAAGTAATACAGACGTAAAGAAATGCCCCACGGGTAATTTACCCGAATATGCTTTTACCGGTCGGTCTAATGTAGGAAAGTCCAGCCTAATTAATATGCTTACCGGAAAAAAAGGCTTAGCCATGACCTCCTCCACTCCCGGAAAAACGCTGCTTATCAACCATTTTTTCATTAACAAAAACTGGTATTTAGTAGATCTTCCGGGATACGGTTATGCCAAGCGAGGGCATAAAGACCGAGGGAAAATACGTACTATCATCGAAGATTACGTTTTGGAACGCGAACAGATGACCAATCTATTCTTACTCATTGATTCACGTTTAGAGCCACAAAAGATTGATTTGGAGTTTATGGAATGGCTGGGCGAAAACAGTGTGCCCTTTTCCATCGTATTTACCAAAACAGATAAATTAAAAGGTGGCAAACTCCACGGTAATGTGGAAACCTATCTCCAAAAACTGACGGAACAATGGGAAGAACTTCCTCCTTATTTCGCTTCTTCTTCCGAAACCAAACTGGGGCGTGAAGAGATTTTAGATTACATAGAAACCGTTAATAAAGAGGTAACACTGTAATCTTAAATAAAGACAGGGGAACTCCTCTGTTATTTTCGCTTCCTTACTACCCCTGCAATCACCATAAGAACAAAAACGCCCCACCCTCCATAAGCAATGCTTTCCGTCATGCGCAGGCTTTTCGGCTTAAACCACATTTCTATCGTATGCTTGCCGCTAGAAATATTCATTGCTCTCAAAATATAATTGGCACGGACAATATCAACGGGTACTCCGTCAACTGTTGCTTCCCAGCCCGGATAGTATATTTCAGAGAATACGGCTACCCCGTCCGTAGAGGATGATGTTTCATAAACCAGACGGTTAGGCTCGTAGCTGATTAAACGGACATCGGCGGCGGTATCTTTCGGGATATTCGGTATTCCTCTCAGTATTTCTTTGAAACGGATGTCAATCACTGCCGTTTGAAGAGGGTGAATGACGCTCAACGCACCAATCTCTTCGTCGGCATTGTTCACGTACTGCACACCACCCACAAACCATGCGTTACCGTAAGCATAAGGATTTTTGACGGGAACGGTAGCGATTCCTTTTTCGTCAGCAGGAAAAACAAAATACTTGGTATTAAGCATATTCAGCACACGGAACGCATCGGGATTGACCGCGTCCGGAGATTCTTGAAGGGAACCGGCTTCCCGGTAAACATTTTGCATCTCCCGACTGATATGCCTGTCTATCACTTCTTGATACCGACGCAGCTTGGCGGCATGGTATCCACCAATGCTTTTATGCCAATAAGAAGTATTGTTTTCATTAAAGGTATTACTTGCCAAATTCAATACGCGGTAATTAAGCGAAGAGTCTTGCAGGATGAAGTTATCGGTCTGTGTTTTGACAAATATCTTTTCCGCTATTTGACCGGAAGGAACAAATTGGTCGTCATATAAATATCGTTTATTGACCGTCCACATGTCAAACAGGCAAAGCGCAGCAATGGCTGTTATCATCCAAACGGTTTTCAGTTTGCGAATGTTGTGTAAAAGCAGCAGTACAGTGCCTATTGTGATGATCCAAAAACTGCGCCAAGCATCGGAAGCAAAAAGGTGCACACGTATCTCTTCCAAATTAGCAAGGACGGGAGCTACATGTTCTTTCGGAAGCCCTTGCTGCAAAGCATACATCTCTTGAACAGGAATATAAGAAGAAAAGAAAAGACGGGGCGCAAGAGCAAACAAAAAAGCAATACCTCCCGTTAATCCCAAACTGATATACAAATACTTTATTTTCTCTTTCAGCAACTGCGGTTTTTCAATAACCTCTTTTAAAGTTAAAATTGCCAATAAAGGAATGGTAAATTCCGCAATGACCAGTATGGAAGATACGGCACGAAATTTATTATACATCGGCACATAATCGATAAAAAAGTCAGTCAGTCCCGGAAAGTTCTTACCCCAAGAAAGAAGGATGGATAGGAAAGTTACTCCCAACAAAGCTTGTTTTAGAGGTCCTTTTACGATGAACGTTCCCAACATAAATAGCATTAGCACAAAAGCGCCTACATAGACAGGACCGGAAGTTCCCGGCTGGTCGCCAAAATACTGCGAAAGTTGTGCATAAAGTCCTTGATATACCGGGGTTGCTTTCTCCATCGCCTTATCACTTTGCGAAAGTGGAACAGAGGCTCCACCCTTCACATTCGGGACAAGCAAACTGAAAGTTTCCCCGATGCCGTAACTCCATTGAGTGATATAATCGCGGTTCAATCCGCCGGTTGTTCGAGTGGTGGCATCGCCGCCTTCCTGCTTCAACTCACTTTTGCCGCGCATCGTTTCTTTGCTATATTCGTAGGTATGGTACAGGTTTGATAGATTGATGGAAACGCCTATCAATGTGGCAACAACCAACATTGCACTTGCTTTGAAGAAGCCGGACAGTTCCTTTTCGCGCCATGCTTTTATCCCAAAGGCTATTACCATAAACAAGATAACAAACAGGAAATAATACGTCATCTGCACATGGTTGGATTGGATTTGAAGGGCAACAAACAATGCCGTAACCGCTCCGCCCAGCAGGTATTTCTTGCGATATGCAAGTATTATTCCGGCTATTGTGGGGGGGAATGTACGCCAACGTAATGAATTTCCAAATATGCCCTGCCGTTATCAGAATAAAAAAGTATGACGAAAACGCCCATATAATTCCTCCCAATGCAGACAAGAAAGGCGATGCCCCCATAGCCCGCAACAGTATATAAAACCCAAGCATCATCATAAAGACAAGCCCCACATAATTCGGCAAAAAGAGGCGATACGCCTTTTGTATGAAATTAAGCGGTTGAGTCGAATCATAACTCGGCGAAAGCTGATAAGTGGGCATACCTCCGAAAAGGGAATTCGTCCAACGGGTACGTTCGCCTGTACGCTCGTAATATTCTTTGGCTTCTTGTCCGGCTCCCACACCTGCCGTGCTGTCGTGTTGGAAAAGAACACGGCTTTCGAACACAGCGGGGGAGAAATAAGCAACTGAAATAACAATAAAAACGATGATTGCGATTAAATCGGGAAGAAAACGTTTCATAATACCTTCCTTAAAATTAATATCTATAATGCTCTGCCTTATAGGGACCATCCACAGATACTCCGATATAGTCGGCTTGTGCGAGAGTCAGCTTTGTCAATTTCACGCCGATTTTCTCCAGATGCAAGCGGGCAACCTCTTCGTCCAGATGCTTCGGCAAGCGGTACACATCAATGTCATGTTTATTATTGAATAATTCTATCTGGGCAAGCGTCTGATTGGTAAAAGAGTTACTCATCACAAAAGAAGGATGTCCCGTAGCACACCCCAAATTAACTAACCGTCCGTCAGCCAACAAGATAATAGAATGCCCGTCGGGAAAATAATACCTGTCCACTTGCGGTTTGATGTTAACGCATTTAATACCGGCATACTGTTTCAAGGCATCCACTTGTATTTCATTATCGAAATGACCGATGTTGCAAACAATAGCTTGGTCTTTCATCTTTTCCAAATGGTCAATGCGAATAATATCTATATTGCCCGTAGTAGTTACAAATATGTTCCCTTGGGTGCAGGCATCTTCCATTGTTACCACCTCGAAGCCTTCCATAGCAGCTTGCAACGCACATATCGGGTCAATCTCCGTTACCAATACGCGCGCTCCGTAAGAACGCATGGAATGCGAACAGCCTTTGCCCACATCGCCGTAACCGCAGACTACCACTACTTTACCGGCAATCATAATGTCTGTAGCCCGTTTGATGCCGTCGGCAAGCGATTCGCGGCAACCGTACAGGTTGTCGAACTTGGATTTGGTAACGGAATCGTTTACATTGAAAGCAGGGAAAAGTAACTTGCCCGCTTCTTTCATCCGGTATAGACGGTGAACACCCGTAGTGGTTTCTTCGGATACGCCTCGTACTTCGGTTGCTACTTTGTGCCAACGAGCATTATCTTGTGCCAATACTTGCTTGAGAATTTTATTCAATTCAATTTCATCTTCGGCGGTTGCCTCTTTATCAAGCACGGCAGCGTTATTTTCCGCTTCATATCCTACGTGAATCATCACGGTAGCAT
>SNRY01000601.1_pt1 | contig 11902 bp, 6 predicted proteins | sample 4693421 | NCBI WGS metagenome assembly SNRY01 (sample SAMN11003215, study PRJNA524138) | termite gut metagenome | isolation source: Bacteroidetes bacterial symbionts from single cell of protist host amplifed... | host: Streblomastix strix ... | reverse complement strand
ATTACCGGAAAATGCAACACCAGTAATATTCCAAAGATAATCCCCCTTAATCGTTACTTCCTCCCCCTCCCTGATAAGTTCTAAAGGAGCGATTGATTCAATAGAATACGGTTCTGTAAAAGAGAGTGTTGCTTTGGTTACAATCTCTCCACCCGGATATTGTAGTGTAATAGCTCCTTCAGTTGCTTCTTGAGGTACTTTAACCTGTATTATAGATGGGGAAACTACAGTTATGTCTGTAATTGCAGGACATCCCGGAATAACCACAGCGGTAACCTTATCCAAATTCTCTCCGATAAAAGTTATATCGTTTCCCCGAAGCACCGGAGAAGGACCGAACGCTTGAAGTTCTACTACTACTACGCTCACGGAATCTTCTTTCTCACAGCTTGCAAAAAAAACTACTCCTATAGCGAAGCATAGTACTGTAAGGATTACTCTATTTAAAAATATTTTTTTCATGATACTATATATCTTTATTTAATCTTTACAATTCTAAAATTATCCAACCATATTTCAAAAGGAGCAACTCCTTCTGCTTCTCCGAATGGAAATGCGTGAAAATTAATCATATCATCTTTACCAAGTTTAATATTACTTGTGCCCGCCTTGTTATGAGTAAATTCACTCAAAGGAATCGTACAAGTTACCCACCCGTTGGTCACATGGTTTACATACGCACCGTTTATAAGAAATGGTTGCCATAAATACTGTGCCACATTCGGATCATCCGTGTTCACATCGCTTTTTGGAGAGAACCAAAAATAGATATGAGCACCGGACCAATTCAATGAGTTATATTCAAACTTCAACGCATAATCCGCAGGTAAACCTTCGGAAATAAGAGGAGTTTGTGTCGGGTTAATATAGACTAATTGCATCAATTCGCCAGGCCAAGCCCAATTACCTGTATTTCCGGAAAGTTTAATATATTGACCACTCGTTCCGTCATTCATATCAAAACTACCACGATTCCACGTATTCCATACATTGGTTGGCTCTTCTGCATCAATGAATAAACCTTCTTTATCTCTAAAAGTAAATTGGGAACGTCCTTTACCATAAATAGATTCTACCGTTACAGTACCGGGAAGTGCTCCTAAAGGAACTATTATTTTAATGTTATGGTCATCAAACTCAATTACTTCCGCTTTTACATTACCGGGAAACAATACCTGCACCAACTTTCCTTCTGCATCAGCAAAGAAGTAATCTCCACGAATAATTGTTGTCATATTATTGAGAGCCCATTCATTCTCTATTGAAATTACACGGGGAGAAGGAATGATAACAGCAAAATCATAAATTGCTTGTTTACCTTTTGATGTTTTTAAGGTAATTGTATTAGTAATCTTGCCGGGCATAGTTCCGGGAACATTCACAATAATTGATGTAGCCGTAACATATACAGGGTTAAGTTTTGCTTTTTGATCATTAAACCAAATTTCACAAACACCTCCCAAGCCATCACCGATAAGAGCTATGGTACTGCCCATAGCTGCACGGGTCAATAAAGAATCGGCAGCATTAGCGTCTGTAGGACGTACATATTTTACTACCGGCATTGCATTACTATCGCTTTCTTGCTCGCAGGAAACGGTAAATACTCCCATTGCTACGAACAGCATCAATATAGATATATATTTTTTCATAATTTATAATCGAATTAGTTGTTAGCATAATAATCTACCGCAGGTTCATTCAAGACAGGAGCTGTAGTTGTAACTGAGGCAGGCAATTGGAGAAACATAGAAGTATCGTTAAAATCAATATTGTTTACCCGGTCAGATGTTGGGTCATCCGGGGCTACAACGGTTTGCCAGGAAAGAATATAACTCTTCCTATCGTTTTCAATCTCATATTTTCTATCTGTAGGTGTACTATCTTCCCAATAGTCGGTCGTAGAATCTATCCTGTAGATTTGGTCTCGTTTCATATTGGCAAGATAGTTGAAAGCTGCTTGATGATCCTTATAATATAAGCGTTTTATATCGTACCAGTTGATAGCCTCACATGCAAACTCTTTGCGACGTTCTATGAGTAGCTCCTCATAAGTGATGGTACTACCAGGAAAATCCACTATACCGGAGCGACGACGAACATCGTTTATATAACCGAGAGCAGTGGCATCATTGGTGAAATTGGCAGTACCTATACACGCCTCTGCATAAATCATATAAACATCTGCTAAACGAAGCACATACAAATTATTACCGGCATCCTGATTAAGACCCACTTTACCGCCATTGTCCGCAGCTTTACCTATAGTATATTTTTTTAGATTAGCCAATACTTCATTAGAGTTTTCCACAGTTACGTCCAAATTATTAGGATCACGGTATGTAAGTTGATAGGTATATCCTCCGTTCGCTTTATTAAGATTAGGATAATAATCGCCTTGAGTCATAAAAACCGTTTTACGACGAGAGTTGTTTTTCTCATCCTCATATATGGATTGGAGAGAAAGCGTCGGTCCAACACCACCTCCCCAACTATCGTCAGCTATGCGCGAACTGCGAGACCAATATACGGTTCTGGCATTTCCCAATGCGTATCCGCCTGTCATACATTGAATAGCAAAAAGTGATTCGGAATTGTTATTCGCTTCTACGTCAAATAAAGTAGTATAGTCCGGCCACAACGTCAATCCGCTGTTCTTAATCACATCTTCGGCATAAGTTTTAGCCGTGGCATAATATTTCGTACTTGTTTCGTATGCCGCACGTGTAAGGTAAGCTTTAGCTAACATTCCTTTAGCGCTCCATTTTGTTACTCTTCCGGGTTGAAAAGCTTTGTCGGGCAAATGGTTTTCAGCAAACTCAAGGTCTTCACAAATAAAACGATAGATACTTGATTTGGTATGTTTGTTTACATATATATCTTGAGGATTACCCGAAGTAATCAAAGCTGTTGAATTTTCTATAATGGGAACTTCTCCCCAAAGTTCAGTCAAAAAGAAATAGGCCACCGCACGAATAAAACGGGCTTCTCCTAATGCTACGTTAATGGCGTTTTCCGGTATTCCGTTTCTATTTGCCATTGATGGCATATCATTTATGATGGAATTTGCATAAGAAACAACTCTGAACAATCCTTCCCAACCGGTTCCGTTGAACGAGTTACCGGCACCTACCTGATTATAGTAAAATTGCCCGCCGGCGTCATACGTATAATAAATGTCTCCTGCAAGTGCATCACCAGCCACCCACATTAAAGCTTGATGAAAGTCGAACCATGGAAAGCCATATAAAGATGCCGTGTTAGCTCTGAGACTTTCTTCAGATACATAATAACTGTCTGCCCCTGTCGCATCCTGTGGATTGACCGTCAGGAAATCTTCACACGAAGACAAGGTTAGATTCAATACTGCTATGATTAATATTATCTTTTTCATTGTTTTTTTTTATTAAAATCCAATATTCAAACCTAAGGTTATTGAACGTGGAGTCGGATACCGCCCTCTGTCAATATTCTGTAGCAGTGCGCTTTGATTATATGCCCCGATTTCAGGATCGTATCCCGAATAATTAGTAAACGTGTAAAGATTCTGAGCATTTGCATATACTTTCAAATTTTGTATGCCGGCTTTTTTAATTAAAACAGCAGGTACATTGTATGCGATCGAAAAATTCTGAATACGCAAAAAAGATCCGTCTTCTATAAACCGGGTTGACATACGATTGTTTCTATTAAAATCGTTAGTGGAAGGACGCGGCATGGATGTTTCCGGATTCAGTAAATATTTATTATTATTAGCATCAGTGGCCACTTGCGCTCGTTTTGTAACGGCATTAGCCTGATTATCCCATATAGAGGTCATACCTTCCGTGCGAAATCTTGCAAAGTTCAATATGTCGGAACCATAAGACCCCGTAAGAGATAAACCTATTTCAAAGTCTTTAATCTTGAATGTATTGGTGAAACCAAATGTAAAATCAGGGTTAGGATCACCTATAATAGTTTGATCGTAATCATCAATAATCCCATCCGGTTTCCCTTCAGGACCACTGATATCCTTAAATTTAATATCTCCTACATAGATACCCGTATTTTGATTATAAAGGTTTACATTAGGCGTAGTCGGGTCCACAATTTGTACGGCATTTCCAAGAATATCATCTTTGTCGGTAAAGAGACGATCTACCACATAACCGTAAAAGACTCCCATAGGTTGCCCCACGGTTATCATAGTTGCTGTCTGAAATTCAGCCCACCAGTCGACATTACCGTATAGTCTCTGTTGGTCATCGTTGAGGGCAACCACTTTATTGCGATTAAGAGAAAATACCAGATTCGACGACCAATTAAAGTTACGCCGGTCAACATTGACCGTATTCAATGTAATATCAATACCACGATTACGTACCTGACCAATATTTACCATCGGAGTCTGAACATCATTGTATTTGCTTCCTCCCAAATACGAAGGTACGGATACTTGCAACAAAAGGTCTTTGGTATCCTTTTGGTAAGCATCTATACTCAGGCTAATTCTTTCATGGAATGCACCCGCATCCAATCCGACATTATATTGTTCGGAAGCTTCCCAGCGAAGATCCGGATTGGCAATATTCCTCATACGGTATGCTATTCCAAAAGGTGTAGTTACAGACTGCATAGTCGATCCATACAGATAATTACCTATATTGGAGTTACCCACTTGTCCGTAACCTAAACGGAGTTTCAAATTGGAGAGATAGCTGTTATCTTTCAAAAAATCTTCATTGCTGATTCTCCACGCTAAAGCTGTAGAAGGAAAATATCCCCATTTATGATTCATTCCGAATTTAGAAGAAGCATCGCCACGAAGTGTTAAAGTGAGAAGATACCTCTCATCATAATTATAATTAAGACGTCCGAATGCGGATACCGTAGTACTCTTGTCTTTCCATCCGTTGGATTGACCCGGCACAAATTCACCATCTTGTGTGATGACGTGAATTTCATTTGTTGAGAGGTTTTGTTTCACTATTTGTTGTCCTCCCCAATCCGAAGCCGAGATTTCCATACCTGCCATAGCAGTAAATGAATGTTTGCCGGTAGATTGATTATAGGTTGCATAATTTTTCCAAATCCAATAGGAAGAATGGTCGTTACGTTGCATGATTTGGTTGATGTCATTGGATACAACACCAAAAGAATACGTCGGAACAAAAGCCATATTGTCGTTATGGTTGTAATCAAAACCATATTCACTTCTAATATTCAATCCTTTAACAGGATCAAGGCTCAAAAAGAAGTTACCCATAACACGCGTACGTTCGTACAGATTATTCTTCATTAAAGCGAGCCATACCGGATTGTATTTAGAGGCTCCATATATGTTATTAGGTCCTGCCCAAGATCCGTCGAAATCATACACCGGTACGTTTGGCTGCATCGTTAAAGATTGCATAATAACGCCGTCCGTCCCATCATTATTGGTAATAGTTTCTTCTGTACGGGTAAATGCAAGAGATCCGCCTCCTTTCATCCATTTATTAATGGTTCCGTCCACAGTGATGCGTGAATTGAAACGGGTAAAATCAGAGCCTATAATAATACCTTCCTGTTTCATCCAACCACCGCTTGCGGCAAGTTGCACCTTATCATTACCCCCGTTAAGCGAGAGTTGATGCGATTGCATAATCGCCGTACGGAATATTTCGTCTTGCCAATCCGTTCCTTTGCCTAAAATAGAAGGGTCTTGGTAGGCAGCATCTACTTTTTGTTGGAGAAATTCACCAATTTCTATCTGATATTGAGCATACTCACTCAAATCCATCATATCAATCTTTTTTGCAATCTGTTGAACGGTAGCATATCCATCATAACTGATAGAAATAGTTCCTGCTTTTCCGCGTTTAGTAGTAATAAGAACCACTCCATTTGCTCCGTTAGCCCCATATATAGCTGTTGCGGAAGCATCTTTTAAGATGTCGATAGATACAATATCCGAAGGAGCAATTGTCGACAACGGGTTTACCGTTTTCTGTCCGTTTGTTCCGCCTGCCCACTCAAAACCGCCAATCTCATTTCCTGATCCGGAGAAAGGAATACCGTCTATGATATAGAGCGGCTCATTGGTATTATTGATAGAACTTGCCCCACGTATGCGAATGGAAGCTGCTCCACCGGGGGCTCCTGAGTTTTGGGTAACCTGTACCCCCGAAACTTTGCCTTGCATCATTTGATCTATGTTGACAGCAATCGTTTCTCTTAATCTGTCTGCCGAAATAGAACTTACCGCTCCCGTTACGTCCGACTTCTTCATTGTTCCGTAACCTACCACTACGACCTCTTCCAACAATTCGGAGTCTTCTTTCATAACCACATCAAGTGTTTGTTGACCGGCAGTCAATGTTATTTCCTGAGTTTTGTAACCCACGTAAGAAATAACCAGCACTCTACTCCCTGCCGGAATATTTACATTGTACTTACCGGCATTGCCGGTAATGGAACCGACAGAAGTTCCTTTCACCAAGACGCTAACTCCAATTAATGGAGAGCCATCGCCCCCGTCAGTGACAGTACCCGTTACGGTAGTTTGTTGAGCCATTAAGTGGCAACTCACCAGGAATGCCGTCAAAAACAACATAATGTTTTTCATATTTAACTTAATTAAATAATTAGAAATAAATAATTCGCAATATAGCATCAGTCATTCAACATCTGAATAACAAACAAATGATTATGCAGTTCAATCTGCCAAAGGTATGGATATTCATCAATAAAACAAATACTATACGTTAATGACAAATATTTTTTTATCTTTAGCTTACATTTTTTAACGGAAGCCGATTAAATTGAGGGTCTTATTCCGAACTCACATTAATTAAAATTAAATGCATTAGCTTTCCATAGAAAAGAAAAATTCCATTTTACACAAATGCCTCTGCACATAATTCTACATGAATACCCACACATTATCATCATACTGCCAAGGTATTGGCACAACAATAATGTCGCGCAAAAGAGTTAAGGAATAAAGTGGAAAATTGAAAGTGGAAAGTGGGGAATTATCTCAAATAAAACCTTCCTATTCCCAATCATCTGTCCGGAAAGGATAAGCCGGCTGTTCCTTGGTATTCTGCAAATTACCGGGAAGATAATCACGGAATGCATAACGCACAGCCACAGGTTCCACTACTTTATCAGAACTGACAACAATTTGCCTTCTCCGGTCTACCGTTGCTTCAGCGGGATAAAAGACTTTATCCGCCCCTGCAATTTCAAAGCCAAGGATACCGTTTGAGCGATTAAAGCCGTTATTGGCGTTGTCAAAAGAAAGAAATGCTTTATTCTCTTTTATCTCCATTGATTTATATACCGGACCACGGTCGGATATGCCTTTTATACCATAAGTATTGACCAATGCCATGTAAGAAAGACGCTTCCCTATCAGCGTTTTGCTTTTGGGGTGAATGTTGGTAGCTTCATATTCTTCCACCAAATCATTGGTAGAAGCCAAGCCACTATTGGGTATTAAACTTTGTGCCTTAAATTGTGCTTCGCGCAGATAAGCTCCTTGGTCATTTCTGTTGCCTATGTTGTATTTGTACGGAGCTAACTCCACAAAATAGAAGGGAAGTTCACCAAGTCCCCATTCGCCACGCCAAAGATTTACCATTTCAGCCAAACGTTCGGCGTATGTTTTGTGTTTGCCCACATTCGATTCGCCTTGATACCACAGGAAGCCTTTGATAGTATAGTTTTGCAAAGGTTTCAGCATCCCGTTGTACATAATCATCGGTTGCAGGTATTCCGGTTTCTGTCCGTTTTTCTGACTGGCATCATTCAAGTCGATATCCGGATAATTCCGCAATATTCTTTCGGGTAACCAACCTTCCACCATAGAACCTCCCCAACTGCAATTAATAATACCCACCGGAACATCCAGTATTTGACTCAAAGACGTAGCAAAATAGAAAGCAACGGCACCGAACCATTGCGCATTTTCAGGATTGCACACTTGCCATTTTCCTTTACAAGTTTCTTGTGGAGTAACTGCGGAGGTCTTGGGAATGGTAGCAAAACGTACGCCTTTATGCAAGGAAGCATTGGCTATATCGTCATTTGCTCCGAGTATCGGATTGTTTGAAAAACCGTTTAAGGGCATTTCCATGTTCGATTGACCGGAGCAAAACCACACTTCACCTATTAAGATATTATTGAGCTTAATAGTTTCCCCGTCGGAGAGCACAATGCTTTGCGATTCGTATCCTGCTTTAGGAGTAGAAACGAGTACCGACCATTTACCGCTACTATTGCTCCGTGCAGAATAGGCTTGCGAATCCCACGATGTTTTTACCGTAATTGTCGCACTTGCTTTGGATGTTGTTCCCCACAGTTTCACACGGGTGCTTTGTTGCAATACCATGTTGTCACCGATGATGTCCGGCAATTGGATTGCAGCCTTTACCGGAGATATTGCCAATAATGCGATGGCAATAATGCTGTATGAAAATGTTTTCATGCTGTTTGTTATTTATTTAACGAATTAGTTACTCAATTCTTTTTTCACGATTATCCCCCACCTTTTCAAATCACTGTCCTTCCATCCTCCTTCCGAGGCTCCTGTTGTTTGAATCATGGAGCAGGTCTCATCTTTATCGGATATAGACCATGCTGCCCAACTGATACTGTTCTTTTTCATCCATTCCAGCCATATGCCCCATTCTTCGTAATGAATAGCTCCGTCTCCGTTGGCTTCCATACCGGCACATTCGGAAACAAAAATAGGAAGATTTTTATTAAGAACATAATCGGCTCGATCACGTAATTCTTGTTTGTGTGCAGCGGCATAAAAATGAAGTGTGTACATAATATTGTTGTATCCGGTAATAGGATTGTCCGCCGGTAAGTGAATGTCCTGATCCCAGTGAGAAGTGCCAACCAGAATAACGCTTTGAGCACCTTCAGCACGTATTGTTTTAATTATTTCTTCGGAATATGCTTTGAGTGCTTCCCAAGAATCGTCCACAGGTTCGTTAAATATTTCGTAAATAATGTTAGGAACATCTTTGTACTTTGCAGCCATTTGTGCAAAGAAAGCTTTGGCTTCCTCCGTGTAAATGTGGTGGCTATGCCAATCAATAATAACATATATGCCGGATTGAATAGCGGCATCAACCACTTTGGTGATGCAATCGGAAGCAAATTGAGGGTTCTCAATGTATGCTCCCGTAGGCTCCACACCCATAGCAGCCCTTACGAGCGTGCACTTCCATTCTTTTTGCAAAAATTTTACGGTTGAGGCATTGTAAAAACGAGGTCGCCAGTTATGCCAACTATAGCTAACACCCTTCAATACCAGCTTTTTACCCTTTTCATTTACCAAAAATCTCCCTTTAACAGCCAACCATCCGTTTTGAGCAACTACAGAAGAAGGAAATTCTCCATCCTGTCGGTTGACTTTTAACGAGCCGGTACAACCTATTACAAAGAATGCCATCAATAACAATACAATAAAAACATAGCTATGTTTTTTCATAAATATATATGTGATTGAATATGAATCATTTTATTTAAACTAACATGAGTTCGAAATAAGAATAATATACATTTTTGGAATCTATATCAACATGATTTGGTGGTGATGTAAAAAGTATGCTGCTATAAGATTTTGGCAATCAGGTTAACAGTGATTATTTTTGTATATGAAAATCACACTAACCCTTCATTGCCCTGATTGCCAAAGTACAAAAATAAAGAAAAACGGCAAGAAATCCTGTGGCAAACAGAACTATCTTTGTAAAAATTGTTTTCGTCAATTTATCGGTGATCATGCCCTCACTTATAAAGGTTGTCATTCGGGATTGATTCATCGAATCTTATTGATGTTGGTTCGCGGAATAGGCATCCGCGATATATCTGTGATACAAGAAGTCAGCGTCCGGAAAGTATTATCCGTATTGGTAAATTCCCATCATGTACTTACTCCCCGTAAGTTTCATTATGAAACCCTGGAAGTGGATGAATTTTGGACGTATGCAGGCAATAAGGGTAAAAAGTATTGGTTAATTTATGCCTACGAACGTCAAGGGGGTGAAATAGTGGCTTACGTTTGGGGTAAGCGGGATTTAAAAACAGCTAAACGCTTAAGAGAGAAGCTTATCAAATTGGGTGTTTCTTTCGGATGTATCTGCACGGATGATTGGCAAAGTTTTATTACTACCTTTAAGGAGGACAATCATGTGATTGGCAAAGCATATACGGTAGGAATAGAAGGGAATAATTGTCGCTTTAGAAACCGTATTAGAAGGGCTTTTAGAAAAACTTGCTGTTTCTCTAAAAAGTTGTTCAATCACTTGAAAGCTTTTAGATTAGCCTTCTTTTATATCAATTATGGATATGTATAAACAAAAAGCATACTTTCTGCATCACCACCCATGATTTAATAAAGCTTCCCTTAAGATTGTCAGGATGCACCCTCTGTCCTCTGTAGGCATCAAGAGGAAAGGTTGTAATCATAAGTTAAAGGTTTGGTTGATAAACTAAGTAAAGTTGTAAGTTTCTCAAAAAACATATCCCAAAGGTATGAAAAAATGTCGAAACTGCCTAATTTTTGCGGTTGAATTTGTTTTCCGGCAAAGGACTTCTTGGCACTTACTTAGCAGTCTGTAAACAATCCGAAACGTATTCAAGAGGCTTCTTCGGGCATTTATGTCCGCTTCGGAAGCGATCATAGAGCGGGGAAGAATCGGAGAGGGATCGGACAAAATACGGATATAACCCCTAAGCATATCCGTAAGAGTCCGGTTTTCAGCGAGTTTATTATATTTTAAAACGACAATACTTTCGAACACTTATGCCGTAAAATATTGAAAATAAGTATGAAAATAATACATTAAAATTGCATTATTGGTTGAAGAATTAAACTCATTCGATGGATGCATTCGTTCAGAATAAATGTGATTATGAATTTTTGCATGTTATAGATGACATTGCTAAAATTGTTCGATTCTGAACCAAATGAATAGTCTCACCATGCCCTACAAGTGCAATCCTACTATCCATATCGCCGCAGCATCCGCCTGAAAGGATACGATTATTCGCAGGCGGGATTGTATTTTGTGACAATTTACTGTCAAGACAAGATATATCGTTTCGAGGAAATCAAAAATAAGGAAATGGTGAGACTATTCATTTGGTTCAGAATCGAACAATTTTAGCAATGTCATCTATAACATGCAAAAATTCATAATCACATTTATTCTGAACGAATGCATCCATCGAATGAGTTTAATTCTTCAACCAATAATGCAATTTTAATGTATTATTTTCATACTTATTTTCAATATTTTACGGCATAAGTGTTCGAAAGTATTGTCGTTTTAAAATATAATAAACTCGCTGAAAACCGGACTCTTACGGATATGCTTAGGGGTTATATCCGTATTTTGTCCGATCCCTCTCCGATTCTTCCCCGCTCTATGATCGCTTCCGAAGCGGACATAAATGCCCGAAGAAGCCTCTTGAATACGTTTCGGATTGTTTACAGACTGCTAAGTAAGTGCCAAGAAGTCCTTTGCCGGAAAACAAATTCAACCGCAAAAATTAGGCAGTTTCGACATTTTTTCATACCTTTGGGATATGTTTTTTGAGAAACTTACAACTTTACTTAGTTTATCAACCAAACCTTTAACTTATGATTACAACCTTTCCTCTTGATGCCTACAGAGGACAGAGGGTGCATCCTGACAATCTTAAGGGAAGCTTTATTAAATCATGGGTGGTGATGCAGAAAGTATGCTTTTTGTTTATACATATCCATAATTGATATAAAAGAAGGCTAATCTAAAAGCTTTCAAGTGATTGAACAACTTTTTAGAGAAACAGCAAGTTTTTCTAAAAGCCCTTCTAATACGGTTTCTAAAGCGACAATTATTCCCTTCTATTCCTACCGTATATGCTTTGCCAA
>SNRY01000600.1_pt1 | contig 11902 bp, 10 predicted proteins | sample 4693421 | NCBI WGS metagenome assembly SNRY01 (sample SAMN11003215, study PRJNA524138) | termite gut metagenome | isolation source: Bacteroidetes bacterial symbionts from single cell of protist host amplifed... | host: Streblomastix strix ... | reverse complement strand
GATAAAAGGTTTGTTTAAATGTTGATTTTCTGTTGCTATACTTTCTGAATTTTAGTGGTAAATAATCGCTGTAAGCTAAGGGGAATCGAATACTTTGTAAAAACGCCGACTTCGGAAGCGTTTTTTTCTCCCCTTGCATGAAGCAATGGGGCAAGTAGTTTTGAGCTGCGGAAAAGGTTTCCAGCAGCGCGAAAAACAGGCAGCAGAAAGTGAAAAGGAGAGAAAAACAGGGTAAACGATTGATAGTCAGGATTAGTTGTCTTCTTCTGTCTTCTATTGCCGGATAGGTAAAATGCCGATTTGGGCATATCAAAGCAGGAGTTCCGTTTCCAAACCGTTACCCATTTTGAGGGAGCAAAATAGAGCAAACGGGTGTCATTAAATGGTGTGTTATGACGCTGCTTGTCTGCTGATTACATGGTTCAAATAACTCACAAAGAGAGTATTTTTATAACTTAAAATGTGAGCAAAAATGAACAGTGAATTAAAGGTGTCATTCTACTTGAAAAGAGAACAAAGTAACCGGAAAGTTACTGCAAATTCCAATCCTGTTTACCCGATAGTGGGGAAAATCATCATCGGTAAAACCATCGCCCAATTCAGCACCAAACTGAAAGTTGAGGAACGCCTCTGGCATGTCAAATCGGGACGGGTGGCAGGCAAAAGCCATGCGGCTACCCTACTTAACCGTGAGCTTAACAAAATCAATCTCAGTATCCACACGCATTACAGGGAAATTCTGGAGCGAACGGGAAAGGTAACAGCCGCCCAAGTGAAGAATGCCTTTCAGGGAATAGCTACCGCGCAGAAAACCCTGATAGCACTCTTTGAAGAAATGATGCGGGAATTTCATTCACGCATCGGCATTGACCGCGCAGCTTCCACTTACATACAGCACGAAGTGCTCCATAAACAGCTCAAGTCCTTCCTTCGAGAAAAGTATCAGGTGGAAGATATTCCCCTGAGTGAACTGGACTTGCCCTTTATCGAAGCATTCAACTATTACCTCCGGGTAAAGCGCAAAATGAAACCGGGGACAGTCAGAGCCAGAATTGTCCTGTTGAACAAGGTTATTAGGCTGGCTTTGCACCGGAATTTCATTTCCCGCCCGCCCTTTGAAGGTTTTGGAGTGGAGAAACCTCAAGTTCAAAACCGCTCACTCTCTCCTGAAGAACTCAACCGGCTCATTTCTACGCCTATCCAATCCTCTACTCAAAGTTTTATCCGGGACCTGTTTATCTTCTCCACGTTCACGGGATTATCCTATGCCGACCTGAAAAAACTGTCTTGGAAAGATATTATTACCGAAGAGGACGGTAGCCGATGGATTTCTACCGACCGACAGAAGACAAAGACAACCTTCCATGTCAAGCTGCTGAATATTCCCATTCAAATCATGGAACGCTACAGGGGACTTGCTACCGGTGACAAAGTTTTCCCGTCCATGAGTTTGGGACAGGTAAATGTAGGTTTAAAGAAAGTAGCAAAGAAATGCTCCATAGAGAGAGCCTTGACTTTTCACATGTCGCGTCATACGTTCGCCTCTCAGGTCTGCCTTTCGCAGGGAGTCCCCATAGAAAGCCTGAGCCGGATGATGGGGCACAAGAGTATTCATACCACTCAGCGTTATGCGCATCTCAACCCTGAGAAAATCGGAAACGATATGAAACAGCTTTCCCTGCGCCTTGCAGGCAGATTCACTCACTTGAAATAATCAGAAAAACAGAACAATCAAAAGTTAAAGATTATGCCAAACAATACAAACAATCAAAATAACAGAAGTACCTTCAGCATTTTGTTTTACCTCAACAGGAGTAAAACAAAGAAATTTTAATAATGTTTAACGATTTATATTCGTTTGTATTTCAATTAGTTATAAATTGTAGCTTAAAAAGTTATTGGATTAATTCATATACTTGCATCAAAATACTTTAAACTATTCTTAAACCAATAAATGCAAAGGATATGAAAACAAGTGTAGTGTTATTTAAGTCCAAAATTTTGGCAAACGGGGATATTCCTATTATGATGAGGATATTTCACGCGGGAAAGTATAAACATATAAGTACGGGAGTATCTACCAAGCCAAAGCATTGGAATAGTAAGCAAAACAGAGTAGGCAGTACCGATAAAAGTTATAAAGAAAAAAACGATACTATAAACTCAAAATATGAAATGTTATGTAATAGAATAAAAGCGTATTATTCAGTCTTTAATGATTATGATATAGAGTATATAAAATCCGATAAACCGATAAAGAAGGATGAGCAAGAAGACGGAATAACCGATTTTTACGATTTAATTCAGTTAAAGATTGAAGACTATACAAAACATTCAAGCCAACTTAATATTATTCAGGTACGGAATACATTAAAAAAAATCTTTGGGGATAAGCTACCAATTACCGATATAACACAAAAATGGTTTAGTGAGTTTGTTAAAAATTTAAAACAGTCAAAGAGTATTCCACAGGCGAAAGGAATTATTAACAATTTTTTCAAAGTATATAATTGGAGTGTTAAACAGGGATTTATACCATACAGACCATTAAATTATAATAAAAATGATTTTACGTATCATGTTCAGAAACGGGCTTTATCAATTAGTGAAATGTCCAAGTTGCAATTTGATTGGAGGACTTTCCATAAGAATAAAAAAGAGAATTATACCTTTGATTTTAACAATACATTAAACGCTTTGTCAATTTATTTAATAATGTATTGTATGCAAGGGATTGCACCGATTGATTTAATTCTTTTGCGTATAAAAGATTTTGAATTAAAAGAATATGAAACTAAACCTTTTGATTATGTGGGAGTAAAAGATTATAGCGATTTAGTAAATAGATTAGGTACTAATAATGAAATAAAAAAGTATTATTCAATTAAAACAAGACGAAAAAAAACGGGAAAATTGTTAAAAATTATAGTTGATTACGATATTTTGAACCCGTTAATTGAAGATTACTTATATAAAGAAGACGGTACTTTGAAAAATAGTAATGACTATTTGATTAATGTATTCCAATCCGATAAAACTTATACAGACAAACAAACACACGACCAAAAAAATGTCGCTTTTGTAGCTCTTAATAAAACGTTAAAAAAGTATTTGGGAGTTTTTAGGGGAATGGATATTTCAAATTTTAGTTATTACAGTGCAAGGCACAGTTATTTGACAATAGGCAACTATATAGGGATAAGCCACAATATTTTAGCTTCGCTTGCAGGACACACAGAAGGAGCTTTACAAAACTATCTAAAAGAGTTTGAAGATATAAAAATCTTAGAAGAAACTACTAAAATTTGGAATTTGGGGGATAATGACAAAGAATAAAGTAAAGCGGTATTTATTTACCGCTTTTTTTATGGTTATGTATTTCGTTGTGGCAATCGGTACAAAGTGCCTGTAAGTTTGAATAATCAAACGCAAGTTCCAGTCTCCGTAATTGGTTATCCGTCTGCATGAATGATATTATATGATGTATATGTTCAGCAGGCTTTATTATACCTTTCTCTAAACAACGCTCACAAAGAGGGTTTTCAATATACTTTGCATTGCGTAACCGTTTCCATTGCGGAGTGTTGTATATATCTGAACGTTCTGCACGTTTGTCGGTTACTTCACGTTTATATTTCTTTTTCGGTTTGTAAATGGTAGGCATGATTAATAGTATTTACTGCAATCAAACTCGAATAAAGTGCCTAATTCAAAGGGAAGCATATAACATTCTGTATTTACATACTTTATTTTATCGGTTGTTAATGTTTCGTTGGGTAGTTGCATATTCATTTTTTCTATTGTATTAAAATTAATCCGATTCAGATTAAACAGATACACGATATTATTAAGCGGATAGATAACGGAATAAACTTTATAGTCATTATTGTATTGAAGAAGTGAATTATATTTATCCACTTCCATAAGGGAGGTATTATAAGTGCTTACGAAACATTTACGGCTCTTTATTTCAATATCCATTGTAAAATCAATTGAAAAGGTTTTTGTTTCTGCATGATAGGTATTTGCAGTAACGGACATATCTATGTCATTATAACGTTCTTCTTTATACTCGATATTCATATAATCGAATATTTGGTGCAGTACCTTTGTAGTAATTAATCTATCTATCATTTCACTACGTTTTACTTCTGTTTCATTTGTCATTTTAGTTATTGGTATATGTTATTTATAAATAGCATGATACAATAAAAAAAGGTACTACCGTTATCACAACGCCAGTACCATACCAATAACTTAGCTTTTTAAAAAAATATTTCAAATGTATATAGAATGATTATCTACACACATATATAAATAGTAGCTCGATTGTTTTTTTTATCAATGCTTATACATAATTTCTCGACATATATTAGAATCTAATACGGCATAACCATTTATATTTTGTTGTTTAACAATTTCTTCAAATAATAACCTTGTTGTTTCTTCATTATTTCTTCTATAATATTTAATCGGTTCAATCGGTTTATCAAATTTAGCCTTTATATTACTAACAATGGCATTGCAGGCTTTTATTGTTTGTTCAGCTTCTTGTTTGGGTAAACACTCACAATTTTTATTAATATAATACATATAATCATTACATAATGCCATTATCCTATTATAACTCAAATCAGACGTTTTAAGTGATAATAAATTTGCATGATAAGAACGGATAATGTTTTTACTAATTTCTATATCCTCATCCGTATAAACTTCTTCTTCTTCAATAGGTATTATTTCAGTTTTAATCTTTTCCATATTATTAGGTTTTATATTATTGTATTTTGTTTGCATTTCAGATATATGACGTTCAAACTCCATATCGGATATGGCTTTACATAGTTCCAAATGGGATAATATCTCAACATCGTTAATAAGTTCTTCTTCTGTTTTTTCAGGAGTATCAGTTTTTGCATTTAAGACTATATTGCTTTTCTTCTTTTTTTCTATATTATTCTTAAATGCAAAATGTGATACTTTTTTATTTAAACCTAATTCATTAATAATTCTTTTTAGAGTAATTAATGAAACTTTAAATCCTAAACCATTAATATTATTACAATTATCTTTTATAGATAAATTATGATCGTATATACTAAGTATTTTATCTCTATCAATTTTATTATTTTTAATAACTTCAATGCCACAATTATTACAAAAATCGTATATCCGTCTTAGACATACTTTAAAACCTAATTCTTTTAATAGAGTAAGATTTTCCGAAGGAGAAATACTACAATCATATACACTTCCAATCTCTTCACATGATAATTGTTTCTTAATTGTTTGTTTATGTACGTTTGGTTTAATATCATTCAAATAACAATAAGATTTATCTACAATAAATTTAGGTTTACGTTTATTATCAGTATTGATAACAATTTCAGATATATCTTTACTTATAACAGTTTGAGCAATATTAATGATAATATCAGGACTTAATTGTCCATCGGCATTTGAATAATAATGTTCTACTTCGTAAACAAGATTAAATAACAGATTTTCAAAAGACACATCAGGTTTAATTTTACGCATGATTAAAGCACAAAGGAATAGTTTTTTCCGTCTTCCCTCCTGATCCTTTGTCTTCTGTACAGCACAAAAGGTTTTAACATCACCGTTTGTTTTTATGAAACTTGCTTTATACCACTTCCGATAAATTGATAAATAGTTATCAGGGACCAGTGCATAACCACCATTATTAAAATCAAGTTCCGTATGGTCGTAATAGTTATATCTATTTTTATATTTATTTAATATTTTGAAATAGGATAATGTTTTAACATCTTCAATAAATTCATTATCCGTAACTGTTACAGTTATTTTTGCTTTTACTTTTTGAACTTTATTACTGTTTTCAATTTCTTGTGCATGATAAACAGGGAAATCGGATAAAGAATAAATAACGTTACTACATAATAATGTACAGTTGTTATAACTTCCAGCGAATTGTTGTGTAACAATTCTTCCGCAATTGTCCGTTATTACAAAGTCTTGTATTTGTCTTTTTAATTCAGATACAATACAATCGTACAGGAAAGAAAAATAATCAGTATCGGTAATCGGTTTATCAAATATATAAACTAATCGGTAACGATACAATCCGTTTGATTTTGAAGACTGATTGTTTGGAGTAGTATATAAAATCGTAGGTCGGAAAGCAGATACATTAAATACCTTATTATAATCAATAGTGGTATTATCCACATCTACAATTATAACATTCGCATGTTTGAAGTTTGCAGTAGATTTTTCTGTATTATAGAGCCATTTTGCGTTATGAAATGTATTGTGTTCAAAGATATTGCAGAAGCAATAAGACTGTTTAACTAAATTACAAAAGTCTTGTATTGATAGAGTTTGTTCAGCATATTTAATACGTTGCCAATCGTAAGTATTTTTGTCGGTAAAATTTGAAGTAGAGACCGAAAGATCAAATTTGTAATTTTCATAATCGTTATACATTTGTGGGTTTAAATTGTATTGTAGATTATGTAATGAGCAGGATAAAGGGGAAAGTAACCCACAACAGAACCTTTCCCCAACGCCTTGCAAAGCGTTCCAATATTATATATAATTAAATAGTATCTTAATCGTTATTCTAAAAAGATATATTCTTGTCGAATATATTTATCATTATCAAAAGCAAGATGAAAATCAGTAAGCATATTTTGTCCTACATTTTTTTTACTTTTATATTTCTTAAAAAATTCTTTAATATCCATCAGATACTCGCTTATAAATGAATTTATAAAGTCGAAAAATTTGAGATTATAAAAATCAAATTTATTATTATCATTTTTATTATTATAATCATCTTCATTTATACCTTTTTTATCAATTTCATTAATATAATGATTTTCTTTACTTTCAAAATCATAATAAAAGAAACTTTTAAACATTTTTTCTAAAATAGTATTTTCACTTATAAATTTTACTTCACATTTACTATCATTACTATTTATAAATTTTATTATTAAAGAAGCATCTTTTTTGTTTAAACACGCAGTTAATGTCCGTTTGAAAATACGATACTTATCATTTACATATATTTTCTTATCAAAGAAATCATTAATGAAATTAATTTGCTTTTTCTTCGCACGATCATCTATTCGTTTTAACAACTCGATATTAATTTCTAATACAGGAACTTCCGTCTCGATTTGAGATGTAATGAGGTTTAATTTTTTCATTTATATTTAATTTAGTTTTAGTTATTGGTATTATTGGATATTTCAATTCCAATCTATATATATAAATATACCTTAAATCAAAAATTTATTCAATAGTTAATAATAGTAAGGAAGACCGACATATTAGTCAGTTAATTATTATTAATGATAAATTATTTTTTGGGAGTTCTTCTGTGTTTTAAGCACCAGAACATTGATAATGCAAATATATGAAAATAATAATAACTCACAAACTTTTTGGTAATTATTTTTTGACAAATCAAAATTTGAATAGTTAAAAAACAAACTGATTATTATTTTTTAACTAAATCTGTAAAATATTGAAAATGCGTTTATTTTTCGTAATAATTGTATATTTATCTATACAAAACGATTAAAAACATGAAAAATATAAATACCGATTATTCACCAGAAACTCAAAAATTTGAGCAATCAGTAAGGAAGTTCCTTAAAAAAAAATTTGGTACTATAAATAAGGAATGGGAAGGTAGTCTTGCAATGCTATTTACTAATTATGAAACATTTATAATCTGCAAGCACACAATTAAGACAGACGGTTTAACAATAACCGACCGTTTCAAAACTATCATTAAACACCCATTACTGAAAGTTCAGATTGACAGTCAAATTCAAATCGTAAAATTGTTAGGTGAATTTGGTTTAACTCCGAAGGCATTAATGAAACTCGATAAGCAAGACGGAACGGAAGACAATAATGATCCGCTAAACGAATTTTTAAATTAAAGTGAGCTATGGAATTAAAATGCTTTCAAATGATAAAACATATACTATACACAACACTTCTTATTATCGTTATGCTGCTGATGTACTCGAAAATAAAACACTTGCTTGCGAAGCTATACATTTAGCCTGTGCAAGATTTTTTAAGTTTCTCGAAAATGATAATTACTATTTCGATGTGGAAGCGGTTAATAGAGTTATCCGCTTTATTGGTTTAATCAAACATTACTTAGGGAAGTACAACGGGAAACCGTTTAAATTGGAATCGTGGCAAACTTTTATCGTTGCCTGCATATACGGATTTAAGTACAAATCAAATAACAAAAGGGTTTGCCGTAATGTATTTATTCTTATGGCTCGTAAAAACGGCAAAAGTGCCTTATGTGCAGCTTTGAGTTTATACCATTTAGTAGCGGATAATGAAGCGTCTTCCGAAATCTTTTTTGCAGCAAATAGTAGGGAACAGGCAAAGATACTACTTTCAATTACTTCCAATTTCGCAAAGAGTTTAGATAGGAAAGGCAAAAAATTAATAACATATAGAGATACCATTAAATTTAAAAACAACTTTATAAAGGTAGTGAGTTCCGACACTTCAAAATTGGACGGATATAATTTAAGTTTCGCCGTTCTCGATGAGTTCCACGAAGCGAAAGACACAAAAATGTATGATATTATCAGCAGTAGTATGGGTATGCGTGAACAACCGCTTTTAATATCTATTTCAACAGCAGGATTTAATCAGTTCGGAATATGTAAACAACAGTACGATACCGCAAAGGAAGTATTAAACGGAGTGAAACAAGATGACAGTATGCAGGCTTTTATTTATGAATTGGATAGTACCGACCAATGGGATAATCCTGCAAACTTTATTAAAGCTAATCCGAATCTGAATGTAACTGTTACAACCGACTTTATTACAAGCCAGATATTGAAAGCGAAAAACACTCCTTCACTTTTGAAATCAGTTAAAACTAAAAACTTAAATATATGGGTGCAGTCGGATAGTGAAACGTGGATAGATAACGGAATAATTTTAAAATCAACAAAGAAATTAAATATAAGTGATTTTGCAGGTAAAACAGCATATTTTGGAGTGGACTTGGCAAGTGTTTCCGATTTAACGGCTGTTAGTTGCATGATAATAGATAATGGTAAATATTACTTCTTCACGTACTATTATCTTCCGTCTTCCGCTTTGAAAGATAACAGCAATGCGGAACTTTATAAACAATGGAAACAAAGGAAATTATTAAATATAACAGCAGGCAACGTTACGGATTATGATTATATCACTTCCGATTTAATGAAGTTATCCGCAATAGTTCAAATAAACAGTATTGCATACGATTCTTATAATGCTACTCAGTGGGCAATAGATTGTACCGCAAAAGGTTTGCCATTACAACCATACTCACAAAGTTTATGGAACTTCAATAAACCGACCAAAGAATTTGAAAGACTTGTTTTAAGTAATAATATAATAATAGATGACAACGAAATTACTCGATACTGTTTCTCAAATGTAAGTCTGAAATCCGACCACAACGATAATGTAAAACCAATTAAAAGTGTAAGACAACAGAAGATAGATGGTACTATTTCAATGTTAGAAGCACTCGGAATATATCTAAACGCTCCACAATTCAATAACGAAATTTTTACACTATAATACTATTTATTGTTATACAAAAGTGTAATAAATGAAAGTATTAGGTTACGAAATAAATAGATATAAAAGAAATAAGGAAGTAGAACAACCGCAACAAGAAATAAATAGTAATTCCAATTCAAAATTTAATAATGGTTTATTATTTGGAAGTTTGGGAGGGTTTTCTTCAAATTCCGCAATGCGTTTAAGTGCCGTATATCGTGCAGTTGATTTAATAAGTGATTCCATTGCAATGTTGCCACTTGAGCCTCAAATAACAGATAAGAACGGATATAAAAGCAAGTTTATTAATCATTCAAGCTATAATCTATTAAACAAGCAACCGAACAAATTACAAAGCCGTTTTACTTTCATTAAACTGATTGTGCAAAATATTTTATTGCAGGGAAACGGTTTTGCTTATATAGTTAGAGACGGCGAAGGCAACGCAATACGATTGCAGTATTTACGTCCTGAAAACGTTGTAATCAATTATAACGAAGTAACGGGAACTTTATCGTATGGAATAGCAGGCTTTAAAAAATTTGTAGAACCTTGCAATATGTTGCACTTTAAAAAATATACGATTGACGGAGTGCAAGGTATTAGCGTTTTACAAAATGCTTATAACACCCTTCAAATTTCAAATGCAACGGAACAATCAGCAAATAATTTTTTTAGTAATGGTTGTAATTTGTCGGGAATTTTAACGGTCGCAGGGCAACTATCAGACACACAAAAGGAACAAATTAGAAGTTCTTGGGCGCAAGCATATAATAGTACAGGTTCAGGTTTGGCGGTGCTTCAAGGAAACATGCAATACAGCCCAATTCAAATAAACAGCAAAGACGCTCAACTATTGGAAAGCAGGCAATTTAACCTTACCGACATTGCCAGATTCTTTGGAATAAGCCCCGTCCTTTTGGGAGACCTTTCGCACAGTAGTTATTCAACAATAGAAGCTACAATGTTATCCTTTTTAAGCCAAACATTACAGCCGTTTCTCGAATTATTAGAGTTGGAATTTAGTAATAAGTTATTCCGACCGTCCGAAAGTAACCTATCTGTAAACTTTGATGATACGAAACTTATCAAAACGGATAAAACCGCACTTGCTTCTTATTATCAAAATTTATTCAATTGTGGAGTTTTAACTATAAACGACATCCGTAAAGACTTAGGTTTATCTAAAATTGAAAACGGTGATAATAGTTTTATTCAGCTTAATTTAAGTACCGTTAATAATATTGTGGAAAGTAAAACGGAAGAAGATAAAACAAAAGAATTAAAGAAATAAACTATTTATATAATATAGGTAACAATATATGAAAAAAGATACTAATATAGAAGTAAGGCATTATAATAATTCTACAATTTCAATACGTTCAACTGAAAATAAAGAAAGTAGAACGGTAGAAGGTTATGCGGTAATTTTTGATACTTTATCGGAAGACTTAGGATTTACGGAAGTAATAAAAAAAGAAGCAATAACGGAAGATACAATAAAAAGAAGTGATATATTTTTCTTACTAAATCATAACGAAAACAGAGGCATTTTAGCACGTTCAAAGAAAGGTAAAGGTACTTTAAAATTGGAAATTGACGATAAAGGTTTAAGATATGAATTTGAAGCACCAGCGACCGAATTAGGTAATGAACTTTTAGAAATGTTACAACGTGGTGATATTGATTCTTCTTCATTTGCATTTACCGTAACAGGTGATGGTGATGTTTGGGAAGAAACACCAGAGGGGAAGTATTTAAGAACTGTAATAAAAATTGATCGGTTATATGATTGTTCCGCCGTATATCAGCCTGCATACGAAGCAACGACTTGCGAAAATAAACGTTTTATTGAATTTCAAGAACAACAACAAAAAGAAGTAAAACTACAAAAGTATTTTACTGAATTGGAAAAACAAATTCGATAATAATACCTATTTATAAGTAAATAAATTTTAAAATATACATGACAAGTTTAGAAATAAAAGACAAAAGAAGTGCAAATAAAACAAAATTAAAAGAATTGCTTGCACTTGTTAAAACCGAAAAAAGGGAATTAACCGAAACCGAACAAGCAGAATTTGACGCACTGAAAAAAGAAAATGAGGAACTTGCAACAAAATTAGCTGAACTCGAAGAAAAATTACTTCAATATGAAGAAGAAACAGAAGAAAACGAAACAGAGGAAAAAAGTAAAACAAGAAGCATGAAGAAAGATAAAAAAGTAGAATTTCGTTTGTTAAATGCAATAAATAAAATTGCTAATAATAAACCTTTATCCGATACCGAACAAGCATATATAGAAGAA
>SNRY01000599.1_pt1 | contig 11904 bp, 7 predicted proteins | sample 4693421 | NCBI WGS metagenome assembly SNRY01 (sample SAMN11003215, study PRJNA524138) | termite gut metagenome | isolation source: Bacteroidetes bacterial symbionts from single cell of protist host amplifed... | host: Streblomastix strix ... | reverse complement strand
AAGGAAGGAAAACTCTGGTTGAATGAAGGAATGATGTACGGTACAAACGGCGACCATTTTATGCGTATTAATATTGCTTGTCCAAGAGCATTGCTCGTTGAAGGGCTTAACCGAATGAAGCGTGTTTTGGGTAATATTTGACAAACATTCTTAAACCGTCTTCCTGTATCCTTTTTTTATTCTTATAGGTGTAAGACAGTCTCTTTTTACCTCATATACCTGTTGTGCATTTAGCAAAAAAAAGAAAAAAGCTTGTTTCATTGCCTAAAAAGTCGTATATTTAATTGTCTTACAAACGATTAAATACAATGAACAATCTGATACAAAATTATGAACTTATTCTGAAAGAATTGACAAACCTTTGCTCCCATATCACAAGTTTCAAACAGATCAGGCAACCAAAATTATCTGATTTGGAGTTGGTTGCACTAAATCTGACCGCCGAGTATATGTCATATAATTCTGAACTGCAATTATTTAGAGTTATAAAAGATACTTATCTTGATGCCAAAATTGAGCGTAGTGTTTACAACAAGCGCAGGAGAAAACTTTTTGACTACACGGAAAAAATCCGCCAACGATTGAGTGAAAAATTCTCTCATCTAAGCAATTTGTTCATTATTGATTCAACTCCTGTTGAGATTTGCAAAATGAGCCGTGCAAAACGTTCTTCAATTTGTTCAACAGAGAAAATCAAACCTGAATTTGGTTATTGTGCAGCAACAAAAACGCACTATTTCGGCTACAAACTTCACGCTATTTGTGATGAAAATGCCGTAGTTCATTCTTTCGATTTCACACCTGTGGGTGTACACGATGTCAATTATTTGAAAGATGTGAAGTATGCGCTTTCAAGTTGTGAACTTACCAGCGACAAAGGCTATATTAGCGCTGATTATCAGGTAGATTTGTTTAATCAAAGTCAAATCAAACTTAGCGTGCCCACTCGCAATAACCAACTTGTTCGGGTCGAATTGAGCAAGCCAAAACGACGCAAACGAAAACGCATTGAAACGCTTTTTCCCAGTTTAAAGGACAATTCTCCATGAATACCAATTTTGCAAAAACTTTTGCAGGTTTAGCTACGAGAATTCTCTCGAAAATAACCGCACTAACTATGATTCAATACCTGAATCTGTTCGTCTTTAATAGAAATATGAACTGCATTAAAATTAATATTTGCTAAATGCACAACAGGTTTTTACTATTACATTCCACCAGCTATCGCTTAGGCTGCTCGAGTATTCGAGTATAATATATTTATAAAAAAATGCCTAAAATATATTTCATAACAAAAAAAGTGTATATTTGCATAGAAGGTGTTATTTATGTGAAAATAGTTTAAGTTACCCATTTGAGTCTTGTCGACAACGGGAGGGCGGCGTGTATGACCGGCATGTTACAGATTACAAAACCGAAAGAGATAATCGGGTATTATAAAACGGTCGTATCATGAAGCATGAATAGAGAGAGTGTTAACGAAATTTATAAGGGGTATAGATTTCCCAACTGTTATTGCAATCATATGCAATAATAGCTATAGAAATTTGATTATTAATAAGATATAAGAAAATGAAAGAAGCACAAGATGAATTTGTGCATTATAAAAATAGATACGATTGTGGGTCCGTATAAGTGTTTAAAAAAACGACCGTTTATTGATGCATAAGATGAATGGTATCTTATTTATCGCAAAACCAGAAGAAGTTATTCCGAATAAAAGTTTGATTGTTTAACCTTAAATTTAGAATTTGCCTATGAGTTTATGTTGTGCTTATAATCTTTTGTTAACGAATTTGATGTCTATTCGTTATGAAACTGCATTCTTACTTTAATAATTAAAACAAAGAAATATGAGAAAATCTTTTTTTAACAAGCAACTAATCAAAAGTTGCACGTATAAAAGTGTCACATGTGTGTTTATTCTACTTTTATTTTTATGTTCAACCACAGTTTTTGCCCAAAATATTACAATTTCGGGAACAGTGACCGATGCTTCCGGGGAGGCGCTGATTGGTGTGAATGTATCAGTGAAAGGAACTACCAATGGTACGATTACTGATCTTGATGGTAAATACTCACTTCAGCAGGTACCTGCGCAAGCTGTGGTTGTATTTTCCTATGTGGGCTATTTGACACAGGAAATTGCAGCGGGAGGTCAACGTGTAATTAATGTACAGTTGAAAGAAGACGCACAACGCCTGGAAGAAGTGGTTGTCGTTGGGTATGGAACCCAGCAGAAAAGAGACATCACAGGGTCTGTGGCTGTTGTGGATACAAAAGAATTGCTAAAAGCATCAGGTGCGTCGGCTGCACAGCAATTGCAAGGAAAGGCTGCCGGTGTATATATTGGTAGTTCTGGAGCACCGGGTTCCCAAACTATGGTTCGTATCCGTGGTATCAACACGGTAAACGATAACGGACCTTTGTATGTTATTGATGGTGTGTCAACTCGTAATCAAGACCTTAGTAGTATTAATCCGAACGATATCGAAAGTATCCAAGTATTAAAGGATGCTTCTTCTGCTGCTATCTATGGCGCACAAGCTGCGAACGGAGTTATCCTGATTACTACTAAACGTGGCACGAAATCAGGTCAGCCGATTTTGACGTATGACGGATATTCAGGTATCCAAAATACAACTAAAAAATATGATGTTTTGAATTCGGATGACCGCCTTAATTTGGAGTGGCAAGCGAAAAAAAACAGCTTTGCGTTATTGGGTTCGAACGATAAGCCCTCACACGTGCAATTCGGAACAGGCGATACTCCGTCGATCCCCAATTATTTGACAGTAGCAGGCGCGGGGGGGCGGACAGATATTAATCCGAATAGTTATAGCTACCCCGACAATATGCTGGTTCCTTTCTCGAATACAGACTGGTGGGACGAAGTAGACCGGACAGGTCTTATTCAGAATCATCAAGTGGGTCTTTCCGGAGGTACGGATAAAGGGCAATACAATATGAGCGCCAACTATTACAGACAGGATGGTACGCTTATTGATAGCTATTATCAACGATATCAAATTCGTGCGAACACATCTTATAATGTTCGTCCGTGGTTGCGCTTTGGTGAAAATCTAACCTATACGTGGACGAAAGATTTAGGTCGTTCACCCAACAGTGCAGAAGATAGCCCGTATTCATGGACCTATCGTTCTTCCCCGTGGGTGCCTGTATATGATATCAAAGGAAACTTTGCCGGATCTAAAATCGGAGGTACCGGAAACTGGCAGAATACGGTATCCATTATGGAAAGGCAAGAGGGTAATTACTGGACTAATTCCCGCTTGTTCGGAAATATGTGGGCAGAAGTTGACTTGTTTAAAGGTTTGATGTATCGTACCAGCATGGGTGTCGATGTGCAAGACAATTATTCTTATAGAATGCAAAGACTAAATTTGGAATTTTCCGAATCTCCCGGGCAGAATAACTTTGAAGAAAAAGCAGGCACGAGACTTCGTTATGTGTGGACAAATACATTAACCTATAATGCGACATTCAATCAGATACATAAATTGACTTTTCTATTAGGAACAGAAGCGATTCGCGATAATATGGGGCATAACATGACGGCGCGCCGCTATAATTATTTGTATGAAGATATGGAAAACACCTGGACGTTGGATATGGGCGAAAACAATAACCAGCGAACCAACTCATCCGAATTTTATGGAGACTTTGCTTTATTCGGCATTTTCGGTCGCATAGATTATGCTTTCAAAGATAAGTATTTGGTAACAGGCATTATGCGTCGAGACGGCGTATCTCGTTTCTCGCAATCCAATCGTTACGGAGTGTTCCCTTCTCTCTCTTTGGGATGGCGTATTTCCGAAGAGGATTTTATGCTCCAAACACGCGATTGGTTGGATGATTTGAAGTTTCGTGCAGGTTATGGGCAGACTGGTAATTCGGAAGTGCCGCGCGCAACCAATTTCGTCAATGAACTTACCACCAATGCCGAATTAACTAATTATGACCTCTCCGGGGCGAATACTTCCTCTGCATTGGGTTTTCGCCTGCAACGTTATGGAAATGACGACACCAAATGGGAAACAACAAAAATGTATAATGTTGGATTGGATGCTACCTTTCTGAACGGTAAATTTGGGGTAGGCATTGAATGGTATGATAAGACAACCTCCAACATGTTGATTCCGGCAGCTTATTCTGCATTAGCTGGTGAAGCGGATGCTCCATATATCAACTTTGGCGACATAAAGAATAACGGTTGGGATGTCAATCTGCTCTACCGCGACTCAAAAGGTGATTTCTCGTGGGATGTGGCTTTGAACTTGGCAACATATAAGAATAAAGTAGTGAAATTGTCTGAAGCTGACGACTATTCTATCTGGGGTAACGGCGTTCGTTTTAACGATCCGGTTACCCGTACAACAAAAGGACAGCCTATTTCCATGTTTTACGGATATAAAGTGAATGGATTTTACGAATCAGTAGCCGAGGTAAAGGCGCTGCCTCCATTAGGCAATTCAAATTTGACGGATGCTGAAGCCGAACGGTATGTGGGTAAGTTCAAATTTGCGGATGTAAACTCTGATAAGAAACTGGATACACAAGATCGTACTTTTATCGGCAATCCGCATCCGGACTTGGTTGCTGGTTTAAATTTGGGACTTAGCTATAAGAGTTTCGATTTTACAGCTTTCTTCTATTCTACTATTGGCAATGAAATATTCAATAATACGAAGTATTTTACGGATTTCTGGTTGTTTGAAGGAAACAAATCCAGTCGTATGCGTGATTTGTCATGGAAGCCGAATGCAGATAACAGCAAAGCTATTCTTCCGGTACTCGACTATGGTGATGGATATTCCGGAAATGTACCAAGTACGTATTATGTGGAAGATGGTTCGTTTTTGAAATTGAAAAATTTAGTGATAGGATATACCTTCCCGAAAGCCTTGTTGAAAAAGGCTACGATTTCTAATCTCCGCGTGTATTTCCAGACTGAAAACCTGTTTACAATTTCCAGTTATACTGGGTTGGATCCTGAATTTACCAATGCTGAAGTGGCGGCAGGCAATGAATCGGACAGGCGCAGAGGTTTGGATATGGGAGGATGGCCAACTCTCCGGAGCTTCATTCTGGGTGTGAATTTTGCATTCTAAAGCAGGAATTAGAGTAATCATTTAAAAAAAACAATTATGAAACATATATTTTTAACAGTATCGGGATTTGCTGCTTTGATGGTATTAGGTTCTTGTGGAGAAGATTTTCTTTATAAAGAGCAACAGGGAAGTCTTTCCGTCGATCAATTGGATAATGCACAGGGGGTAGAATTATGGGTGGCAAATGCGTATGCCAACCTAACAGAAGCCGACTGGGGTGCCAGTATTTTTAACTGGGCTTTAAGCGGAATGTATGGCGGTGATGCCAATAAAGGTTCCGATCCGGGCGACCAATCTGTGTTGAATGAAATGGAAATGTATAATACCATGTCAACCAATGGTTATTTGAATGAGAAATGGAAATGGACTTATAAAGGATCCAAACGCGTGGCTTTAGCTTTGCAAGCTGTAAATAAAGCAACGGATATGGACGCAAGCATAAAGAACACTCGTATGGGTGAATTGTATTACCTGCGCGCCATGTTCTATTTTGAATCCGTACGCGTATTTGGTCCTTATATTCCGTATTTAGATGAAACAATCACGGAAAATGACCCTAAGGTTTATAATGATAAAGATATTTATCCGAATATTATAGCTGATATAGATAAAGCTATTGCTAACTTACCGGAGACGCAGCCAGAACCTGGGCGCGTTAATGTATGGGCGGCGAAAGCATTAAAAGCTAAAATTCTGATGCAAAAAGGTGATTTAGCTGCCGCAAAACCTATCCTAGCCGATGTGTTGGCGAACGGTGTTACCTCTTTTGGTAAAAAATACGCCTTGGCAGAAGATGTAACTACTAACTGGGATTCGTTTAGAGACAATACTAGTCCCGAATCGATTTGGGAAATACAATTCTCGGTTGAAGTGAATAATAACGGTAATATAGGAATGTCGCTTTGCTATCCGCATAACTCTGGCCCGGGTGGATGCTGTGGCTTCTATCAACCTTCTTTTGAATTGGTTAACTCATTTCAAGTGGACGAAAACGGTTTGCCTTATCTGAACGCAGAATATCGTACGAAACTATCTGTTTCCGAAAAAGGTGGTGAAGGAGATGCGTTTACGATTAATAACAATGGAATTCCCGTTGACCCTCGTTTAGATTTTGCAGTGGGACGTTATGAAATTCCATATAAAGATTATGGGCTACCTGCTACCGACTGGATACGTAATCCGGTCAACGGAGGCATTTTTTTACCGAAAAAGCATGTATATAGCAAGGCGGAAGCCGATGCCAGTTTAGGAAAAGCAAGTTACAGTGCCGGTTGGGCTCCAGGTTCAGCAATGAATATCCAATACTTAAGCGTACGCGACGCTATGCTGCTGTATGCCGAATGTTTGGCTAACGATGGCGAATTAACTACCGCCATGGGATTGGTAAATGCTATCCGCACACGCGCTGCTTTAGACGTTAATATCGTCAAAAAACCAGATGGAACACCTGCTGCCAATTATAAAATAGGAAACTATCCTTCTTCGCATCTCGCTTTTACGGATAAAGCTACTTGTATCAAGGCTATTCGCATAGAGCGTAAATTGGAATTAGCAATGGAAGGGCAACGTTTCTTCGACCTCTCTCGCTGGGGTGGAGACTATATGGCTGCTGAGCTAACTGCTTATGTTGATTATGAAAAGTATTATATCCCAAAATTTATGGCTGCTACCCATTTGCCGGCAACCCGGACAATGTTTCCCATACCAGATAGTCAAGTACAGACTATGGGTAACGACGAGAATGGTAAGCCTTACCTCGTACAGCCCGATCCTTGGAAATAATGCAATAATTTGAATATAACAAAAAAGAGGGCATGTCTGCAGATTCGTTTGACATGCCCTTATTTTTAATACTTTACGCATGAAAACGATTTTGTTGAACGTGGTATTTTTACTGTTTCTATTGGCAGGATGCCAGTCAGAACTCAAAGAATTTGAATTTAGTTTCACAATAGAAAATATAAGCAGCTATAAGATTTCCTTAGAAATTGACCATGAGAAAAACTATTGCATACAAGAACAAAATATTTTCTTCGACTTGCAGGAAAAACGGGAAAACATCAAAACCCGCACAGGCAAACTGACAAACGATGAATTGGCTGAATTTAAAACGCTGATCAGCCGCAGCCGTCTCTTTAACATGAAAAATTCATACGGATTCGAGCAGGATTCCAATCCCAATGATCCCCTTAGCAACCTAATTTATCAAATTAGCTATACGGTTAGCGGGAGAACGAAATACATCTCCATCCGCCCCAATGAAACGAATAAGTATTCTGGAAATTTCCTTATACTTTTAACATGCTTAAATAAGTTTATTTCTCTCCATCGCTCTTGAGCAAAAATAATTAATACAAGTTGCTAGTTATACGATCTAATAACATAAAGGTTCGGCATTGCTACTTAAGTATCTATGTATATACCCGTTGGCGGAATAAATAAGGAGTAAAAGCTACCGATAAAAGTTGTACATATGCACCATAAGTTGTATTTTGTAATCATTAAAAAAACTAAATGCGAAACGATTATGCACAACTTAAAATCGAATTTCGATAAAATGTTAAACCTCTGCAAGCAATTGGGCAAAGAATCTACCAATGAGTTGGGAAATATTCCCCCGAAGAGAGGCGGCTCCCCGTTTTTCGGATTTGTAAGTGGTTGCATTGAGCCTAACAGCAGAAGCTTTGAGCATAGATAGTGAAAATCTTCTATTTATCAAATTATCCACTGATTATAAAGATGATTTTCCGCATTTAATATTCCGAAGGCAATAGAGCTTATACCGATTAGATTGTTAATCGCGAAGTTATTCTGAAATTATGTAATCCACAAGCAATTTCAAATACCGAATCATCAAAAAATAATTTGTGGCAATGGTAGCGTTCTTTGAGAATATGGAAGATTTTCACCCGCCCAATAGCATGTTCTACTTTCACTCTAAAAGAGCTAATCTCCTTGTTTTTTGCTTTTGAGCCAGGTATAAATCTCTCCCTCCCAGTTTGCGTGTCGGCATTTTAATGATTACGCTTTCAGGTGTATACCCTAAAAATCCTGCATCTTGCCACAGAGGAATCCCTTTAGGAAAGAGAAAATTCTCCCACAAATCTTTTTGTCGTGTACCTTGCCTTCGTTCTGTTTGACTTATCCAAACAATACGCTAATCTGGCAGTGTGGGCACGTTATTTTTCAGGCTATGAGGTTTTTTTACCACTATAGCAAGATTTTTGACTGTCCGCATCTGGTGGTCTTTGTATGGGTCTTTCCGTTCCAGCAAGCAAAACATCATTGTAGTTCTTTACCAGTGCTGCTGTCAGAGAGGCTTTCCTTGTTGGTAATTCTCCCAAACGCTTGAGTGTTTTCTCAAGCAGAGAGATAAACAAATTAATGTCTATTACATTTTCCCAAATAAAGATAAGGAATTGTTTCAAACGATAGGCAAGTTTAGATGTACAATCCGAAATGCTCCAACATCCAACATATTTATCTATGTTTGTACCTTAAACGTCAAAGATATGACTAATTTACAAGTAGAAAGTCTAACAAAATCATTCGGCGACCTTATCCTTTTTGAGAATATTTCTTTCGGTATTGACGAGGGGCAGCGTGTTGGTTTGATAGCCAAAAATGGTGCGGGAAAAACTACTTTACTAAATATCATCACAGGTAAAGAAGGACATGATACCGGCAAAATTACATTCCGGCGAGACATCAGAATAGGATATTTGGAACAAGACCCGCAATACCCTCAAGAGTTAACCGTACTCGAAGCCTGTTTCCATCAAGGGAACAGTATCGTGGAGCTAATCAAAACTTACGAAAAATGTTTGGAGACCGAAGGGCATCCCGGATTAGATGATATTCTGGCTCAAATGGACAGAGAGAAAGCGTGGGATTATGAGCGAAAAGCCAAACAAATACTGTCCCAACTTAAAATACGAGACTTTAATTGTCCGGTAAAGCAGCTTTCAGGCGGACAACTCAAACGGGTAGCGCTCGCCAATACGCTGATTACCGAACCCGACTTGCTGGTATTAGATGAGCCGACCAATCATCTTGATTTGGATATGACAGAATGGTTGGAGGATTATTTACAACGTACTGCCGGTCTCAGCCTGCTAATGGTTACGCATGACCGTTATTTCTTAGACCGCGTATGTTCTGAAATTATGGAAATAGACAACCGCCAACTCTATCAATACAAAGGCAATTACAGTTATTATCTTACGAAACGACAAGAACGGATTGATACGACAAATACCGAAATAACTCGTGCCAATAACCTATACCGCACAGAATTGGAATGGATGCGGCGGATGCCGCAAGCGCGCGGACATAAAGCCCGTTACAGAGAAGATGCCTTTTATGATTTAGAGAAGGTTGCCAAACAACGTATCGTTGATAATAACGTGAAGCTGGAGGTAAAAGCTTCTTATATAGGCTCCAAAATATTTGAAGCTGAACATTTGTGTAAGAGCTATGGCGATTTAAGAATATTGGATGATTTCTCGTACATCTTCTCACGTTACGAGAAAATGGGCATTGTGGGAAACAACGGAACGGGCAAATCCACTTTCATTAAGATTTTAATCAAAGAGATAATGCCTGACAGCGGTACGCTGGATATTGGCGAAACGGTTCGTTTCGGTTATTACTCGCAGGAAGGATTGCAATTTGACAGTCAGATGAAAGTTATCGAGGTGGTGCAAGACATTGCCGAAGTCATAGAATTAGGTAACGGAAAGCGACTCACAGCTTCACAGTTTTTGCAGCATTTCCTTTTCACTCCCGAAACGCAACACAGTTATGTATATAAACTAAGTGGAGGGGAACGTCGCCGTTTGTATCTTTGCACGATACTCATGCACAACCCCAATTTTCTAATCTTAGACGAGCCAACGAACGATTTGGATATTGTTACCCTCAACGTATTGGAAGAGTATTTGCAGAACTTCAAGGGATGTGTTATTGTCGTTTCGCACGACCGGTATTTTATGGATAAAGTTGTTGACCATCTACTGATATTCAACGGACAAGGAGACATTCGCGACTGTCCGGGCAATTACAGTGATTACCGCGATTGGAAAGAAGCTCAACAGCAACGGGAAAAAGAAACGGGAAAATCACAAGAGAAACGAATTGTCCGTACCCGAACAACCGATAAGCACAAACCTACTTTTAAAGAAAAACGCGAGTTTGAACTATTAGAAAGAGAAATAGCCGAACTGGAGGCTGAAAAGAAAACAATCGAGGAATCTCTTTGCAGTGGTATGCTATCTGTTGATGCACTCACGGAAAAATCCAAGCGTTTACCCGAAATAAATGACTTGATAGACGAAAAAACAATGCGTTGGCTGGAGTTGAGCGAAATAATTGATGGGAATAATTGATAAATTTAACACCCTTAGTGCATTTTAGGAAAGAGCAAAGAACGAAATTGTTTTCAGCCGATTAAAGAATCGTTTTCTTCTTCCGGTGGGCTGAAAGCTCTGCTTACATCAGCCTTGACTAAGCAGCCGGAGGAAAAGAGTACACCATTCTCCGGCAGACTGAAAGTCCAACTTAACGGGTTCTTTTAAGTTAAGTTGCCTTTTCAAGGCGCAGTTTGTACGCACTCAATTAAAAAAATCACACAGAGAAAACCGAAAAATCCCCACAGGCAAACTTAGCGATAAAGGCGGAAATTGGGAATAGACAGGCAGCATATCGGATTATGAACGGTTCTTACCGGAATTATGAACGGTTCATACGGGAGTATTGACGACGCATACGGGAGTATGCCGGTAGCAACCTCGCAATATGACAATAGCAACAGAAAATAAGCAAGGTCGCGCCCTGAAATATGACAATATCATACCGGATTTAATAAAACGTTCTCTCTTTCCATTTTCTACTTTCCACTTTGTAGTATTGACGGGACATACAGAAGAATTAACATTTTCCATTCCGCTTGCTCTGCTCGTGCCGGATTAAAAAATCCACACAGGGGATACCCAAATACTCTCACAATATTCAAGGCGCAGTATGCACATCTACTTTCTTATCCCCAGTGCTAATCGCTCCGCTTGGCTGGGGGTGAATTAAGCGAGGCTTTCAGCCTGTTGTTAGTAGCGAAGTCCGCATGGCGCGTGAAGGATAGCAGCGAAAATTCTTTTTGTGAGGATACGAACAAAAAGGATTGTAGCGGATAGCCTGACCCATCGGGGCACGCCCAAATTGAATGGAAAGCGGAAAGTTTTTGATTTATCTTTTTATGGATACTGAATAACTTCTTCTTGCGGTTTTATAAATGCACTACGGGTGAATTTAACCTGAGTTTGGGATAAGGGATCACAAAAGCCTTCCTGTCTCAAAACAAAAAACAGCGTATAAGGGTACTAATTAGGGCGTTCCCCTATGGGTCGGGCTATCCGCTACAATGCTTTTTGGGCTGAAATACACCCCAAAAAGCATTGTAGCTAGTATCCCTAACGCCCATGCGGATTTCGCTACTAACTGGACAAAGCAAACTCCTTGAATTAGGAGGGTAGCATACCGGAATTATGAACCGTTCTTACGGACTTATCCCGATAGCCTTATCCCAAACTTAGGTATAGAAGAAAAAGCGATACATACCTTTCGTATCATATCTTTATTTACTAATTTTGCCGCTGTTACATTAGTAAACGATATTAACGCATACTGATATATGGAATTAGCGAGCAAGTACAGCCCCGCCGAGGTAGAGGGAAAATGGTACGAGTATTGGATGAAACATAAATTATTCGTTTCAAAA
>SNRY01000598.1_pt1 | contig 11907 bp, 8 predicted proteins | sample 4693421 | NCBI WGS metagenome assembly SNRY01 (sample SAMN11003215, study PRJNA524138) | termite gut metagenome | isolation source: Bacteroidetes bacterial symbionts from single cell of protist host amplifed... | host: Streblomastix strix ... | reverse complement strand
AATTCGGAAATTCTGTGACCTTTTTTGGCTTAGTAAAATAGGTCACGATTTGGTCACAAAAGTGTGTCGTTTTGTGGCTTAAAGATGGCGTAGGTCACAGCCAAAATACAAAGAAAAAGTCCTACAATTTGTTGATATTGTAGGACTTGGCTTAGTTTTGGCGGCTATTGGCGTAGCCTGCTGCGGAAGCGGGGGCATGAACCAATCGCTTCAGCTTATTCAAATTCAATGTGTTATCTCTTACTTTTGCCTTATGGGGTACGATCTGGAGCGCACTTGAAAGGGTCTGTTTTGACTGCTTTTGTCCACTCTTGTCTGCAATAAAACTCAGGTTCAAAGTTATTCTTTTTTTATACAAAAAATTTTTCTGACTATTAATTATTTATCCTTTGTGCAAGAGGGTATCTAAAAAGTCATTTGTCCTAAAAATACCTTACTATAGATACATGTAGAGAGGGTAATTACTGAAAAAACCAGACTTTTAGATACCCTCTTTGCCCAAATTAAAAAACCATTATTTAATAAATATCAAACCAAAGTTTTGTTGTCAACAAATCCTCTCCTTGATTGGAAACTGCCACTTGATGGCTCTTGCCATTCAGCGACTGTTCCGTACCGGGGTAAAAGAAACGTGCGGGAATTTTCCCTTCAAGCACCGTAGCAGGACCAGCTACCAATATTGGATAGTCCAAACGCCTCCATTCGCTGAAAGCATCCAGCCCCTGACCGAAGAAAGCAATCCATTTTTGCTCACCGATGGATTGTTTGTAGTTTGAGGCATTGTATTTCACCTTTTCTTGTCCCAAATAGCTTGAAATAACACTTGCATCCGTAATTTCATATTGATTGAAAGAGGCTGTAATGGCTTCTTGATAATAAGTTTCCGCATTACCCGAAATGAAACCGCGAGCTACTGCCTCCGATAAATTAAACAACACTTCCGCATAACTGTAAATCACAGCCGGCGCTTCGGGGGTTAAAAAATAGATGCCCGGTTTGGATGTTTTGGCAAATCCTTGGCTATTAGCATCATTCGTTGACAATCCGTTGCCCCCGCCTACGTATTTTCCAACCGATGCGTCTGTAGGCAATTGTGCATATACCGGCAAACGGGGATCGGATAATTCATACAGTTTGTCTATAATCGTTTTGGATACTCTATAATCGTCGCGGGTATCAAACCAAGCTGCGGCAGGATTATGCTGAGGAGATTTTGAATAGACAAATTGAAATATCTCGTTGTTGTTACTAATCAATCCCGCAGGGTCGTTTACTACACTTGCGGCGGTCTGTTTTGCCAAATCCGATTCTCTATCGGCAATGCGCAAAGCAATGCGTAATTTCAATGAATTTGTGAGCTTTTTCCATTTGGCTATATCTCCATTATAGGCAACATCACCTTCAACGCTTCCTTTTGATGCGCCCAACAGGGTTTGGGCTTGCGATAAATCTTCCAATATGTTCGTATATATCTCTTTTTGCGTATCGTACACGGGAGTTATACTTTTCCCCACTTCTTTGTAAGGAACATCTCCGTAAATCTCCGTTAGCAATAGAAACACCCACGAACGGAGCGTTAGGGCAATGCCTTTATAATTGTCGTTTGCTTGTTCATCGGAAAAGTCCAGAATGGTGTTCAAGTCGGTGATTATGGTAGCATAACCGGTATTCCACAATTTAGTTATATCATCCGACGTATTGGAAAAGTCATACCTGTCCGTCTCCGTATATTGTATTTTTGCCCAATGTTGAACAAATAACAGAGATGAATTGAAATTGCTATTCGACCCCCAATACACATCCGCTCCATGTTTTAAAACTCCCGTCAATAAATAGGCGGGCAAAGGTTTCTCCGTCGCATTCGGATTTTCATTTATTTCGTCCAGTTGGTCGTTGCATGAACCGAATATCAATGCAACCCATATCAATGATACTATGTTTTTAAGCATAAATTCCGAGTTTTAAAATTTCAGGTTTACATTAAGCCCCATCGTTCTTGTAGTAGGTAACGAAAGACTCTCCAGACCTTGTGCATTACTTGTATTGAACGCTGCTTCCGGGTCTATATTCAGGGCATTCTTATATAAGAAAAGTACATTACGCGCAATGGCTGAAATACTTGCGCCTTCCAATCCTATTCTTTTAATCCAATTTCTATCAAATGTATAGGTAAGTCTTATTTCGCGAAGTTTCACATAGGAAGCATCATACACGTATGCCTCGTTGATACTGTAAGAGGCTTGGTAATATTGTTGGGCACTAATCACTACATCATTCGGCTTTCCGTCTGCCGTTACGCCTTTGAATATCATACCGTCGTCATACAAGGTTTCACCATTGGGTGCGCTTCCTCCGCTGAGTAATACTTTTGAACCGCCGGTGTTGTTCGGATAATAATATTGAAGTCCGCCATGTTCTGCATCCCTTCCAGTTAAGGTTTGTTTCACTACGCCCGTATAAAAACCTGTTTGATTGGTTCCTGAATATATTTTACCTCCTATGCTGGCATCAATCAAGAATGAGAGTTCAATGTTTTTATAAGAAAACGTATTTGTAATACCTCCCAACCAATCGGGGGTGTAATGCCCTAATACTTTTTTCTGCGGGTCAGCTTTCGGCAAGCCGTTGGAAGCAATTATGATATTTCCGCTCGCATCTCTTTCATAAGCTGTACCAAAGAGTATTCCGTATTTTTGTCCTACAGCCGCTAATATTTGTACGGAGTTACTACCAATTTCATAATTCTCTATGAAACCTTCTTTATCCAGAACCACCACTTCGCTCTTATTTACGGCATAGTTTAATCCCACATCCCATTTGAACTTCTTCGTTTCCACCGGAACAATATCCAATTGTATTTCCGCACCTTTATTATTTATCTTACCAGCATTAATCAATTGTGATGTAAACCCGCTGGCTGCCGTTGTTTTAATTTTAAGAATCTGGTCTATACTATTGGTGTTATACAAAGCCAAATCCAAATGGACTCTGTTTTTGAACAAACTAATATCGGCTCCTAATTCTACGGAACGGGTCGTTTCCGCTTTCAAATCCGGATTATTCTTTTCTTTTGATGAGGTTTGAATCGGATTTCCTCCATAAGCCGTTTCAAAATTATATACTGTAGCCAACTGATAGGGGTCGGCATCATTTCCCACTTCAGACCAACCACCGCGTAATTTCAGGAAATCCAACACATTGCTGTTTATACCTAATGCTTCCGATAACACAAAACTTACATTGGCAGAAGGATAGAAATACGAACGATTGTGGCGAGGCAATGTTGACGACCAGTCATTACGCGCTGTTAAGTTTAGATAAGCATAATTGCGATACCCTAACTGAGCAGATGCAAACCCGCCATATACTCGTAATTTGCTGTAACTGTTAGAAGAGTCTAACGGGTCTCTGGAGTTGGTCAGTGTATATAAATCGGGCACAGCCAATCGGGGAGCCCTCTGGTAGTTGTTTGCGTATGTTTTATCCTGCACATTGTATCCTACTAAAGCATCCAGATTGAAATCTTTATTCAATGCGTGCGTATAGCTCAAGATGGCTTCCGTATTGTTTTCACTAACCGTATAAGCGTCTTCGGCATAAGAACCATACGGAGTACCGTTCGTTCCGTATTTTATTGTATATTTTCTGCGGTCGTTGTAATAATCGCTACCTGTGCGGAACTTGAAATTCAATCCCTCAAGGATATTGACATCAAAATGCACATCGCCAATCAAACGGTTGCGTTCCTGTTGCACCGTGTTGTAATAGGCTCTCCAATAGGGATTGCTGTAATAACTGTTGTTCCAGTTAATATCTCTGTTGTTCTTCAGTTCATTCATATCCACTTGCCGACCGAACCATAAAAATTGAAGCATTACCCCGGCAGCACGCTGCCCAGTGGGTCCTCCGGGCAAGTTAGGAACGTCAGTAACAATGTAATTGGCTGTTGCTCCTACTTTGATACGTTTTGTCAATTGATAATTTACATTTAGGTTAAAATTACTCTTCTTTATTTCCGTATTGGGAACCGTACCGTTTTGGTCTTGGTAATTAACGCCCAAACGAAAATCATATTTATCATCCGAACCGGCAATGGAAATACCATTATCCGTTGTTATCCCTGTTCTAAAAAAGTCCCTTACGTTGTTGGGATGTGGCAAGAAAGGAACAGGCACTCCATTGGAGTGAAACTGAGGTATCAAACGCCCATCCATTTTAGGTCCCCAGCTTTCGTCCACTCCGTCGTTCACGCCTCCGCCTTTTCCGTCAATATAGCTAAACAAACCGTTTGAACCCTGTCCGAATACATCTTGAAACTCCGGCAAAGAAGTTACCGTAGCAAAGCTGACTCCTGAATTGAAAGAAACACCCAGTCCCTTTTTCCCCTTACCGGATTTTGTTGTAATCAGGATCACACCGTGAGCCGCCCGTGAACCGTACAATGCAGCAGCATTTGGTCCCTTAAGGATACTCATAGATTCAATATCTTCAGGGTTTAAGTCGGCAACTGCATTCCTAAAGTCCCTAGTCGCACCACCCTTGTTCAGTTGAGAGTTATCCACCGGAACACCATTTACGATAAACAAAGGCTGGTTATTTCCTGCAATGGAAGTTTCACCACGTATCACGATTCGCGACGACCCCATGTCGCCCTGTGAATTTGTGATACGCACCCCTGCCACTTTCCCTGATAAAGCATTCAGCAGATTTGTTTCCTTCTTTCCTTCCAGCACTGTACTTTTCAACTCCTGTGTGGTGTATCCCAATGATTTCTTCTCTCTAGTGATACCCAACGCCGTAACAATCACTTCATCCAAAATCGTATAGTTGTCGAATAGCGTTATTGCGATAAGCTCATTCGCATCATAGACGTCCACCTCTTGCGATTTGTAACCGATATAACTAAATACCAGCGTAACGGGCAATTCATGTGAAATCTTTAAAGAGAACTGACCATCAATTCCGGTTATTGTATTGCTCTTTCCCGTCGATTTATCTACTATCGTTACCCCCGGCAGAGGATTCCGCTCTTTGTCATACACCCCTCCTCGTAAAAGAGTCTGGGCGCATAGTGTAATTGTACTGCTTATCAGAAACAAGGTTACTAATAATAGCCGTATGGAATTGTTTTGTAATTTGAAAAACATATTTCGATATTATTTAGTTTGTTTTTGTGAAAAAGACATATTCTCTTCGAAAAGCTCGCTGATTATCTCAAAGAACTTTTAGCATACGGATTCTAACACATACACATTCGTACAGAAGCTTGAGGAAGCGATAGATGAGGGTAAGAAGAAATAGCAGGCAGACTGAAATACACTGCTTCAAATATAAACCTGCCCTTAGCATTTTTATAAAGGGCTTTTCGATTCAATAATATTAATTTCATTTTTACAAAATTTTTAATTAATAATTAAACTATTAAAAACTTTTGCAAAGTAAAGGAGTGTTTATTGATTTGAAAATACCATTAATATGGTATAATCTCTGGGTGGCTCTGAATTGATTCTAAATTGTTGGAGCTACACAGAGCGCATAGTTACCCGTAATGCATTTATAAAAAAGGTGTCAGGACAAACATAATAATCCCTATTTTCCCTTCCCGCTTTCCTCTAATTCAGGGCGTTCCCTACGGTCGGACTATCTGCTACAATCTTTTTGGGGTGTATTCCACCCCAAAAAGATACTATGATTATATACAAGTAATATCTGTTAAATATTTCTAAGATCACGAATGATGATTTCTAAAATATAAAGACAATAGCACCTTTGCTCCAATCAAATGAAAGCTCAAGTCGATTCGTTGTACTGAAGTCTATCACCTGGAGGATGTCTAAAAAGTTATTTTATCCTAAAAATACCTTACTACAGATACATGTAGAGAGGGTAATAACTGGAAACCAGACTTTTTAGACAGCCTCTTGCACCAAGCCCTGACTTGTCCTGAAAAACCTTTATGATTATTTCCTTCCTCACATGAATATAGAAGAATTACTATTTGTCCTAAATAGGATTTACAAACTGTCCTGTCTTGATGCGACTTTACAGTTTAATTTTTATGGCTGATTATTTAGTCAAGCTATTTATAAGGACAAGACACGCAAGGCATATGAAAAAGATTTATTAAAACAATCCCAATTCTATCTGCGTATATCTCTTATTAGGCTCATTATCAGCGTTACTGATCCCTAATCCCAACAATCGTATCGGCTGTCCCGATAAATCAATCTGTTTCATCATTTCACGCGCATGTGACCATAATTGCTCAAACCCCGTAATCTTTTGTGGTAAAGTCTTACTCCGGGTAATGATTTTGAAATCGGCGTATTTCACTTTAATGGTAATGGTTTTGCCATAAAATTTTTCTTCATTCATACGTTCCATTACTTCTTTGGCTAAATGATACAACTCCACAATTAACAGGGTGCGATTGGTTTTATCTTGTAGAAATGTGGTTTCATTACTGATGGATTTGGTAATCCGGTTCGGTTCTACTTCCCGTTCATCAATTCCCCGTGCATTGAGATAGAGGCTGTGTCCGGCTTTTCCAAACAGCTTGACGAGCTCCGCTTGTGAACGTTGCTTCAAATCGTATCCGGTAAAAATATGATTTTCATGCATCTTTTGTGCGGTTACTTTTCCTACGCCGTAGAACTGCTCGATTTTCAGATTTTCAGCAAATCTTTCCGCTTCTTCAGGAGGAATAACGAAAAAACCATTCGGTTTCTTCCAATCAGATGCGATTTTTGCGAGGAACTTATTGACAGATACTCCGGCAGATGCCCGTAATCGGGTCTTTTCAAAGATCCTTTGCTGAATTTCCTTTGCTATTAAGCCAGCAGAGGGATTGTTTTTGTGATTAATGCTAACATCCAAAAATGCCTCATCCAAAGACAGGGGCTCAACTAAATCGGTGTACTCCAGAAAGATTTCCCTGATTTGCGCAGAGACTTCGTGATATATCTCAAAACGGGGTGGAACAAAAATCAACTGCGGACATTTATTCCTTGCGGTCAGAGAAGGCATAGCGGAATGAACACCGAATTTACGCGCCTCATAACTGGCTGTGGCAACCACGCCCCGCGCTTCGGAATAACCTACCGCTACCGGTTTCCCGCGCAATGCTTCATTGTCTCGCTGTTCTACAGAAGCATAAAAAGCATCCATATCAATATGAATGATTTTTCGCATATGCGAAAATACGATTTTTCTTGTAGTATAGTGGAATTTTTATTATTTGACATATCTGAATGACATTGTTGCAACGATACAATATTACAATAATGGATGTTGGTTTATCTTTGTATTTGCAAACAAAAAGACGCAGGCACATGAGCACCTTACCAACATTCCGGAACAAATATACATATAAAGTTAGAAATTGGAAATCCTATAATTCAAGTTTATGCAAACGGGGTAGTTTAACGCTGTATTTGGAAGATAGCGTATTGAAAGAATGGGAGCTATGCAGCCAAAAGAAAAAGCAAATAGGCGAACAAACCTATAGTGACAGTATCATTCAATGCTGCTTGTTGATGAAAATAAGTTATGGATTAAAACTTCGTCAAAGTACTGGTTTTTTGGAGAGTATCTTTCTCTTAATAAGGAAGAGTCATCTCTTAGTACCGGATTATTCAACTCTTTCACGTCGTCAAAAAAAGCCTTCCTGTGGAAGTAAGTCGGCGATTGGAATCCGGAGAAAATCTAACGGTAGGTATTGATTCTACCGGATTGAAAGTCTATGGAGAAGGCGAATGGAAAGTACGCAAACACGGTAGTTCAAAACGCAGGACATGGCGCAAGCTCCATATCTGCATGGATTTAGACACCCAAGAGATTTTGTCAGTAGCATTGACCGGCAACCATGAAGATGATGCAGCAGTAGGCAAACGGATGTTGGAAGGAAAAACGGCTCATATAAAAGGATTTAAAGGTGATGGAGCTTATGATGATTTCGGGTTTAGGGAAAAATTAGGTGCCGGTATTATTCAGACCATACCCCCTCCCAAAGACGCGGTTATACAAAAGCCTAAAAGGAAGAAGCCTGTGCCGGAGTTTCTGATTCAGCGAAATGAAGCGGTATCTCAGATTCAAGAACAAGGCTTAAAGGATTGGAAAGAGCAACAAGGGTATCATAGGCGGAGTCTCAATGAAGTGGTTATGTTTCGATACAAGACAATCTTTTCAGGAGAATTAAATGCACGAAGGATAGAGAATCAGACAACTGAAGTCAAATTGAAATGCTTTCTTTTAAATAAATTCAAGGAGATAGGTATGCCCGTTTCTTACAAGGTTCAAAAGGTGGCTTAACTTATTACATTACTTGGATTAGTTGGTGACTGCTTGGTAACTATCCGTTGCAACAAAGTCTATCTGAATTGTTAACGAAAACAGTTACATGAGGTATAGCCAATAAAAGGTTTGTTTAAATGTTGGTTTTCTGTTGTCATACTATCTGAATTTTAGTGGTAAATAATCGCTGTGAGCTAAGGGGAATCGAATACTTTGTTAAAAACGCAGACTTCGGAAGCGTTTTTCTCCCCTTGCTTAAAGCATGGGGCAAGTGATTTTCAGGTACTGAAAATATTTTGAGGCACTCAAAAAACAGACAGCAGAAAATGAAAAGGAGAGAAAAACAGGGTAAACGATTGACAGTCAGGATTAGTTGTCTTCTTCTGTCTTCTATTGCCGAATAGGTAAAATGTTGATTTGGGCATATTAAAGCAGAAGTTCCGTTTCCAAACCGTTACCCATTTTGAGGGAGCAAAACAGAGCAGACGGGTGTCATTAAATGGCGTGTTATGACGCTGCTTGTCTGCTGATTACATGGTTCAAATAACTCACAAAGAAGTAATTTTATAACTTAAAATGTGAGCAAAAATGAACTGTGAATTAAAGGTATCTTTCTACCTGAAAAGAGAACGGAAAGAAGAAAAAACGAACGTTGGAGGCAGTCCTCTTTACCCGATAGTGGGGAAAATCATCATCGGTAAAACCATCGCCCAATTCAGCACCAAGCTGAAAGTTGAGGAACGCCTTTGGCATGTCAAATCGGGACGGGTGGCAGGCAAAAGCCATGCGGCTACTGCACTGAACCGTGAGATTAATAAAATTAATCTCAGTATCCACACGCATTACAGGGAAATTCTGGAGCGTACCGGAAAGGTAACAGCCTCCCAAGTGAAGAATGCCTTTCAGGGGATTGCCTCTTCGCAGAAAACCCTGATAGCTCTCTTTGAAGAAATAATGCGGGAATTTCATTCCCGCATCGGTATTGACCGTGCAGCTTCCACCTACATACAGCACGAAGTGCTCCATAAACAACTCAAATTCTTTCTTCGGGAAAAATATCAGATGGAAGATATTCCTTTGAGTGAACTGGATTTGCCCTTTATCGAAGCACTGAATTATTATCTTCGGGTAAAACGCAAGATGAAACCGGGAACAGTCAGAGCCAGAATCGTCCTGCTAAACAAGGTAATCCGCCAAGCTTTGCACCGGAATTTCATTTCCCGCCCACCCTTTGAGGGTTTTGGGATGGAGAAGCCTCAAGTTCAGAATCGCTCACTCTCTGCCGAAGAACTTGAGAGGCTAATCACTACACCAGTCCAATCCTCTACTCAAAGTTTTATCCGGGACCTGTTTATCTTCTCCACCTTTACGGGATTATCCTATGCCGACCTGAAAAAACTGTCTTGGAAAGATATTATCATTGAAGAGGACGGTAGCCGGTGGATTTCAACCGACCGTCAGAAGACAAAGACAACCTTCCATGTCAAGCTACTGAATATCCCCATTCAAATCATGGAACGCTATCAAAGACTTGCCATGGGCGGCAACGTTTTCCCGCCCATGAGTTTGGGACAGGTCAATGTAAGTTTAAAGAAAGTGGCAAAGAAATGCTCCATAGAGAGAACCTTGACTTTTCACATGTCCCGTCATACCTTTGCAAGTCAGGTTTGCTTGTCGCAGGGTGTCCCCATAGAAAGCCTGAGCCGGATGATGGGGCACAAGAGTATTCATACCACTCAACGTTATGCGCATCTCAACCTGGAGAAAATCGCCGGGGATATGAAAAAGCTCTCCCTGCGCCTTGCAGGCAGATTTACTCACTTGAAATAATCAGAAAAGTAGAAACAATCAAAAGCTAAAGATTATGCCAAGCAATACCAACAATCAAAATAACAGAAGTACCTTCAGCATTTTGTTTTACCTCAACAGGAGCAAAGCGAAGAAGTCGGGCAAGTGTCCCATCATGGGACGCATCAGTGTGGATGGGAAAAGCACAGCCTTCAGCACCGGTTTGGATGTTCTGCCCCAAGGGTGGGATGCTGGGAGAGGCTTAGCCACGGGAAAGTCCGCAGAGGAAACAAGCATCAACAAACAGATAAAGAGTTATAAAGCCGAACTTGCCCGGCATTACAAGACTTTGCTTGAAACCAGAGGTTACCTTACCGCCGAATCTCTGAAAAACGCCTTAAGGGGAAGCAGTCTCAAAGAAAACACCAACACCCTGACAGGGGAATTTGCCGCTTTAGTTGAAGAAAAGAAACTGGCTGTGGGCATCCTTGTTACCCCCTCCACATACGTGAAATACGCTGTAGCTTACCGGCATCTGAAAGACTTTCTTCGAGATAAAGACGGAAAACCGGACATTCCACTGGGACAGGTTGATTTTGCTTTCATTGAAGCCTACGCCTACTACCTGAAAATTGACCTGCAAATGGCTCCGAGAACTGTTAATACAAATATGAAACCATTAAAAACAACTATCAAGAGAGCATTAAATAAAGGCTTCATCCGTCAAGACCCGTTCTTTGATTACCGACCCGAGAAGATAACCGTCAAACGCCGCTGGTTGTCCATGGATGAGATAGAACGTCTAATGCGGGTACAGATGAAGCGGGCGACAGCTAACTTTGTGCGTGATATGTTCCTGTTTTCAACCTTCACAGGCATCGCATACGCGGATTTGAAAAATTTACGGCAGGATGCTATCCAAAAACAGGCAGACGGCAGCTTGTGGATTGTCTTAAACCGTCAAAAGACGGGAACAGCATCCTGCATCCCTTTGTTAGACATCCCTGTACGCATCCTTGAGAAGTATAAAAACACAGCCTTTGCGGGTGAGAACGGGATAGTATTCAAATTACGGACATTGGAAAACACGGACATTCAACTGAAGAAAATCGCCCAAGCCGCCGGTATAGACAAGCGGCTGACCTTCCACATGTCACGCCATACTTTCGCCAGCCTGATTACACTCTCGGAAGGCGTTCCGATTGAAACCGTCAGCCGCATGTTGGGACATAAAAATATCAAAACCACTCAGATATATGCGGAAGTGTCTCATGATAAAATATTGCGGGATATGAAAATCCTGTCCGGGCGGATTGCAGGAAAATACACGTGGATAGATTAAAAACGAATTTAATAATCAACAGTTATGCGAAGCACATTCACTGTCTTATTCTATATCAATAGGAATAAAATCAAGAAGAACGGTAAATGCCCTGTTCTCGGCCGGATTACGGTTGACGGGAAAGTGGCACAATTCAGCACAGGGGAAGAAATAGAGCCGGGACTATGGTCTGCGGGTGAGGGTTGTTCCAATGGAAAGAATAAGGCGTGTAAGGAGATAAACCGGAGATTGGAACAATACAGGGAGGATATTGACCAGAATTACAATCGTCAAATAGAAAGAAACGGCTATGTTACAGCCGAAAGTCTGAAAAATGCCATTCAGGGAGTTGGACGGGATGAAGCGATGCTTCTTAAAGAATTTCTGATTTGGAATGAAGAAATTCGTCAAAGTATAGGTATCACCCATACCGCATCAACTTACAGGGCATATACCGTTGCGTATGAAAGCCTCAAACGCTTTATGCATGATAAATACGAACCGGG
>SNRY01000597.1_pt1 | contig 11916 bp, 9 predicted proteins | sample 4693421 | NCBI WGS metagenome assembly SNRY01 (sample SAMN11003215, study PRJNA524138) | termite gut metagenome | isolation source: Bacteroidetes bacterial symbionts from single cell of protist host amplifed... | host: Streblomastix strix ... | reverse complement strand
TGCCAAACAAGCACTCTTAACATACCGCTGGCAAGGGAACGTGCGGCAGTTGAAAAACGTAACAGAGCAAATATCCATCATCGAAACCAATCGTGAGATAACCAAAGACATTTTGCTGAACTACCTTCCCGCATCAGAAGAAGAACACTTCCCTACCCTTCTGAACATGAGAGGAAGAACCAAAAATTTTGAGAGCGAACGGGAAATACTTTATCAGGTACTTTTCGACATGCGAAAAGATGTTACGGAATTAAAAAAATTAGTGCATGACATCATGGATGAGAAAATGACGAATCCAACTCCTCAACAGCCGGCAAAAACGGCTATAGCCAATGCACACTCCGTAACTGTATGTGAGGAAGACGACGATATACAAGATGCGGAAGAATATGTGGAAGAAACTCTCTCGATTGACGAAGTGGAAAAAGAATTGATACGGAAAGCGCTCGGCAGACATCACGGAAAACGAAAATATGCTGCAAGGGATTTAAAGATTTCAGAACGTACTCTGTACAGAAAAATAAAAGAATATGCATTGGACTAAAAAACTCAGGCTTACTTTGCAATTCCTATTATTACTTTCCGTAACAGGGGCATGTACCGTATCTTATAAGTTCAATGGCGCCTCTATCAATTACGATAAAGTGAAAACGATTTCCATTGCCGACTTTCCAATAAAAGCTACTTATGTTTATATACCGTTGGGAACAAGATTTAACGAAGAGCTGAAGGATCTTTTCATCCGGCAAACCCGTTTAAAATTAGTATCGGTGAATGCAGACATGGAAATTGACGGCGAAATAACGGGATATACTCAACATAACGAAGCCATAAGGTCTGACGGTTACGCTTCGGAAACCAAATTAACCATCACTATAAACATGCGTTTTACAAACAATACCAATCACGATGAAGATTTTGAACGACAATTTTCCGCTTTCCGAACATACGATTCGTCGCAATTGCTCACTACGGTACAGGACGATTTAATAGCTCAAATGACAAAAGACATTACGGAACAAATATTTAACGCTACTGTTGCTAACTGGTAATTTCCAATGACTGCCTCTACTATCCAACAATGGATTTCCTCTCCCGAACTCCTCAACGGGAATACGCTCCGTGAATTGCGTAGCGCCTTGGAGCAGTATCCTTATAGCCAAACATTGCGGCTGCTGTATCTGAAAAACTTATATTTACTCCACGATGGCTCTTTCAGTTTTGAATTGCACAAAGCTGCGTTATACGTTAATGACCGTTGCGCACTTTTCTACCTGATAGAGGGAGATGAACATAAAATTCCATTAGAAACGGCTTCCACTGATGACGGCGCAAACCAAACATTGAAATTAATAGACGCTTTTTTATCCCAAACAGCAGAGCAAATACCTTCCACCCTAAACGATCTGAGCTATACGACAGATTATGTTTTAAATGATAATACCAACCAGAGTGAATCGCCGGATGTTCCTAAACTGCATAAACAGGAATTGATAGACGATTTTATCGAAAAAAGTAAGGATAAACCTTTGACATGGCAATCTATTGAAGAAATTCCCCCCTACCCTATCAACCCTATCGAAGAAACTTTTTTGGATAAAGAAGAGAACAATGAAGAATGTTTTACCGAAACATTAGCTAAAATTTACATTAAACAAAAAAAATACACAAAAGCCCTCGAAATTATTAAAAAATTAAGTACGAGAAATCCAAAAAAAGATGCTTACTTTGCAGATCAAATACGTTTTTTAGAAAAATTGATTATTAACACTAAATCATAAATTCATGTACTTACTATTGCTCATTCTAATCGTTATTGCCGGCGTACTGTTGTCTTTTATTGTACTGATTCAAAATTCCAAAGGCGGAGGATTAGCATCGGGTTTTTCCTCATCCAATCAAATTATGGGGGTTCGTAAAACTACCGACTTTTTGGAAAAAGCCACGTGGGGGTTAGCTGCATTCATGGTGGTAGTGAGCATCAGTATAGCTTATGTTCTTCCTCGTAATTCCATGCGAGAAAATAGTGTTATTTCGGAACAAGCGAAACAGGAGGAGGCGACTAATCCATTGATAAATACTTCCGGTTTTGCGGCTCCTCAAACAGAAGAGGTAGCAATTCCACCGACAACAGACGATTCTACGGAAAACTAAAAACTTTTTTCTCAACTCTCATTCTCATTATATAGTTAATGTGCATACGGTAGATATGCGCATTACTTTTTATTGTGACGAAGAAAAAACAATAGGGTTGGGGGCGACTTTTTCGATTACCTCGTTGGCGGGCGGTATTCATGTCGGTATTCAGAGCGACCGCAAGGGTCGCCTCTACAACATATTTCCCCTCAATTCTGTTGTTGCCCCCTACAACGCATTTTCTTTTAACCGCTCCGCATTTTCAGCCACAATTAAATGGTTGATACAGTCTTGTATCTCCCCGTCCATAAAAGCTGCAAGATTATACAACGTATAATTGATACGATGGTCGGTAATGCGTCCCTGCGGGTAGTTATAAGTACGAATCTTAGCGGAACGGTCGCCGGTGGAAACCATAGTCTTTCGGTGAGCGGCTATTTCATCCAAATACTTCTGATATTCCATATTATAAATACGGGTACGAAGTTCCACCATAGCTTTGGCTTTATTCTTTAATTGGGACTTTTCGTCCTGACATTGCACAACGATACCCGTAGGAATATGAACCAGACGGATAGCCGAATAAGTGGTATTTACCGACTGTCCTCCATGACCGGAAGCACAAAATATATCGGTACGAATGTCTTTTTCATTGATTTCCACATCGAACTCTTCCGCTTCCGGAAGCACAGCTACGGATGCAGCCGATGTATGTACCCGCCCTTGCGTTTCCGTTGCAGGAACGCGCTGTACTCGATGTACTCCGCTTTCGTACTTCAACGTACCATAGACGTTATTCCCTGATACGGTAAATATTATTTCTTTGAACCCGCCAACCGTTCCCTCACTGCTACTTGTTACCTCTACCTGCCAGCCTTTTGTTTCACAATATTTTACATACATACGGAAAAGATCGCCGGAAAAGATCGCCGCTTCATCACCTCCCGTTCCGCCGCGAATCTCTACGATGGCATTTTTATCATCTTGCAGGTCGGCAGGAACGAGCAGTAATTTTATTTCTTCGTCCAATACTAATATACGTTTTTGTCCGGCATCGAGTTCTTCGCGAGCCATTTCCCTCATCTCAGGGTCTTGCTCATTACTTAAAATCTCTTTCGCTTCTTCCATATTGGCAAGCACTTGGAGATACTCTTTGCGAGCTTTCATGATATTGTCCAAATCCTTATATTCTTTGGCGAGTTTGATAAATCGCTTTTGATGGGCAATGACAGCAGGATCGGTAACAAGGAGGGAGATTTCTTCAAAACGGGCAACAAGGTCGTCGAGTTTTCGGAGGATGGTGTTTTCAGGCATAATAGAATAAATATTTGCTTTCCAAATTGAATTTGACCAATTCTTCCCAATCAATACTCCCATCCTCTAAACAAAAGTCCATGATAAATTCTTCCGTAAATTTATTTAGCATGCTATTATAGTTCTTTCTCTCTTTAATATTTGTATTCCCCATACTCCCCTCTTATTACCAACTCCTTTTCTCCTTTTTCCATACGCCCTATCACCTTGGCATCAACTCCAAAACTCTTAGAAATCCGAATCACCTCTCCTGCATACTCTTCGGAAAGGTAAATCTCCATCCGATGTCCCATGTTAAACACCTTATACATCTCCGCCCAATCCGTTCCACTTTGCTCTTGAATCATTTTGAACAAAGGAGGAACAGGGAAAAGGTTATCTTTCACCACCCGCATATCTTGATCTATGAAATGCAACACTTTCGTTTGTCCTCCACCGGAACAATGCACCATCCCATGAATTTGCAGACGAAAAGCATCCAATATCTTTTTTATTACCGGCGCATAGGTCCGTGTCGGCGAAAGCACTAACTTTCCTACATCCAAGTCAGGAAACCCCGCTACCTTATCCGTCAATTTCAGACTACCGGAATAGACCAAATCGAAAGGAAGCAGAGCGTCATAGCTTTCGGGATATTTCTCCCCTACATACTTGGAAAATACATCATGACGCGCCGAAGTCAATCCGTTACTTCCCATTCCGCTATTATACTCCTTTTCATAAGTAGCTTGTCCATAAGAGGCAAGCCCCACAATTACGTCTCCCGAACGGATATGACCGTTGTCTATCACATCGCTTCGCTTCATGCGACAGGTAACAGTGCTGTCCACTATAAGGGTGCGAACCAAATCACCCACATCGGCTGTTTCGCCACCGGTAGCATACACTCCTATACCCATGCTGCGTAACTCTGCCAATAATTCATCCGTCCCGTTCACAATTGCCGAAATCACTTCGCCGGAAATCAACCATTTGTTTCGCCCGATAGTAGAGGATACTAAAATATTATCGGTAGCTCCCACACAAAGCAAATCATCTATATTCATTATCAAAGCGTCCTGCGCAATGCCTTTCCACACAGAAAGGTCTCCCGTTTCTTTCCAATAAAGATAAGCCAGAGAGGATTTTGTTCCCGCACCGTCAGCGTGCATAATATTGCAATATTCGGGATTACCTCCCAATATATCGGGAATAATTTTACAAAACGCTTTCGGAAAAATACCTTTATCTATGCGCTTAATGGCATTATGAACATCTTCCTTCGAAGCCGATACGCCCCGCATCATATATCGTTGATTGTTCATGGAAATCATAATTCATTCAACAACAATTTAATTCTTTCTCTCATAAACAAGTATCTTATCTGTATTAACAGATTTTTCGGCAAAATCTTTTAGTTGTCCTTCTTCTACCAAATCAATCTTCTTATGCAACAATTTCCGAAGGCTATTTATCATTCCTGCGTACTTAAACAATGTTATCGTTGCATGAGGGTCAAACCGGACAAGGATGTCAATATCACTTTCACGTGTTTCTTCTCCACGTGAAAAAGAGCCGAATACCCATACTTTTTCAACAGGTTGAAAGGCGAAAAAATCGTTTAACTTATTGATGACAGCTTGTTTCATTATTTACGCCCCGCATCATATATCGTTGATTGCTCATGGAATTGTCCCTGTTTATGTAAAGATACAAAAGTATGCCTTTTTGTTTAAACTTTTCATAACATAAGAAAGAAATAAATTCTATATTTGCCGCAGCGAAAGAAAAGAAAACAAATGGCAAAAGAACTAAAAGACCTGACCAAACGCAGCGAAAACTATTCGCAATGGTACAATGATTTGGTCGTTAAGGCTGATTTGGCGGAACAGTCTCCTGTACGCGGATGTATGGTGATAAAGCCGTATGGATACGCTATTTGGGAAAAAATACAACGTCAATTGGACGACATGTTTAAAGAAACCGGACATGTGAACGCGTATTTCCCGTTATTGATACCCAAATCTTTTCTAAGCAAAGAAGCCGAACATATAGAGGGTTTTGCCAAAGAATGTGCCGTAGTAACTCATCATCGTTTAAAAAAATCTCCCGACGGTAAGGGGGTGATCGTTGACCCCGAAGCGAAGTTGGAAGAAGAACTCATCATCCGTCCCACTTCCGAAACGATCATCTGGAATACCTATAAAAACTGGATTAACTCCTATCGCGATTTACCGATTCTCTGCAACCAATGGGCTAACGTGATGCGATGGGAAATGCGTACCCGTTTGTTCCTCCGCACTTCCGAATTTCTTTGGCAAGAAGGTCATACCGCCCATGCTACTCGTGAGGAAGCAGAAGAAGAAACCATAAAAATGCTGAATATTTACGCCCATTTTGCCGAAACATACATGGCTATACCCGTCATAAAAGGAATAAAAACAGCAAACGAACGATTCGCCGGCGCAGTGGAGACTTATTGCATTGAGGCTATGATGCAAGACGGAAAAGCTCTGCAAAGCGGAACTTCGCATTTTCTGGGACAAAATTTTGCCAAGGCATTCGATGTACAATTCCTGAACAAAAACAACCAGCCGGCGAATCGTTCGTTTGCTGTTTTTATTCCTTTTATGACGGGTATAGCCATGTATGTTTCGGCAAAATGGGCGTAAATATTCAGCATTTTTATGGTTTCTTCTTCTGCTTCCTCACGAGTAGCATGGGCGGTATGCCCTTCTTGCCAAAGAAATTCGGAAGTGCGGAGGAACAAACGGGTACGCATTTCCCATCGCATCACGTTAGCCCATTGGTTGCAGAGAATCGGTAAATCGCGATAGGAGTTAATCCAGTTTTTATAGGTATTCCAGATGATCGTTTCGGAAGTGGGACGGATGATGAGTTCTTCTTCCAACTTCGCTTCGGGGTCAACGATCACCCCCTTACCGTCGGGAGATTTTTTTAAACGATGATGAGTTACTACGGCACATTCTTTGGCAAAACCCTCTATATGTTCGGCTTCTTTGCTTAGAAAAGATTTGGGTATCAATAACGGGAAATACGCGTTCACATGTCCGGTTTCTTTAAACATGTCGTCCAATTGACGTTGTATTTTTTCCCAAATAGCGTATCCATACGGCTTTATCACCATACATCCGCGTACAGGAGACTGTTCCGCCAAATCAGCCTTAACGACCAAATCATTGTACCATTGCGAATAGTTTTCGCTGCGTTTGGTCAGGTCTTTTAGTTCTTTTGCCATTTGTTTTCTTTTCTTTCGCTGCGGCAAATATAGAATTTATTTCTTTCTTATGTTATGAAAAGTTTAAACAAAAAGGCATACTTTTGTATCTTTACATAAACAGGGACAATTCCATGAGCAATCAACGATATATGATGCGGGGCGTAAATAATGAAACAAGCTGTCATCAATAAGTTAAACGATTTTTTCGCCTTTCAACCTGTTGAAAAAGTATGGGTATTCGGCTCTTTTTCACGTGGAGAAGAAACACGTGAAAGTGATATTGACATCCTTGTCCGGTTTGACCCTCATGCAACGATAACATTGTTTAAGTACGCAGGAATGATAAATAGCCTTCGGAAATTGTTGCATAAGAAGATTGATTTGGTAGAAGAAGGACAACTAAAAGATTTTGCCGAAAAATCTGTTAATACAGATAAGATACTTGTTTATGAGAGAAAGAATTAAATTGTTGTTGAATGAATTATGATTTCCATGAACAATCAACGATATATGATGCGGGGCGTATCGGCTTCGAAGGAAGATGTTCATAATGCCATTAAGCGCATAGATAAAGGTATTTTTCCGAAAGCGTTTTGTAAAATTATTCCCGATATATTGGGAGGTAATCCCGAATATTGCAATATTATGCACGCTGACGGTGCGGGAACAAAATCCTCTCTGGCTTATCTTTATTGGAAAGAAACGGGAGACCTTTCTGTGTGGAAAGGCATTGCGCAGGACGCTTTGATAATGAATATAGATGATTTGCTTTGTGTGGGAGCTACCGATAATATTTTAGTATCCTCTACTATCGGGCGAAACAAATGGTTGATTTCCGGCGAAGTGATTTCGGCAATTGTGAACGGGACGGATGAATTATTGGCAGAGTTACGCAGCATGGGTATAGGAGTGTATGCTACCGGTGGCGAAACAGCCGATGTGGGTGATTTGGTTCGCACCCTTATAGTGGACAGCACTGTTACCTGTCGCATGAAGCGAAGCGATGTGATAGACAACGGTCATATCCGTTCGGGAGACGTAATTGTGGGGCTTGCCTCTTATGGACAAGCTACTTATGAAAAGGAGTATAATAGCGGAATGGGAAGTAACGGATTGACTTCGGCGCGTCATGATGTATTTTCCAAGTATGTAGGGGAGAAATATCCCGAAAGCTATGACGCTCTGCTTCCTTTCGATTTGGTCTATTCCGGTAGTCTGAAATTGACGGATAAGGTAGCGGGGTTTCCTGACTTGGATGTAGGAAAGTTAGTGCTTTCGCCGACACGGACCTATGCGCCGGTAATAAAAAAGATATTGGATGCTTTTCGTCTGCAAATTCATGGGATGGTGCATTGTTCCGGTGGAGGACAAACGAAAGTGTTGCATTTCATAGATCAAGATATGCGGGTGGTGAAAGATAACCTTTTCCCTGTTCCTCCTTTGTTCAAAATGATTCAAGAGCAAAGTGGAACGGATTGGGCGGAGATGTATAAGGTGTTTAACATGGGACATCGGATGGAGATTTACCTTTCCGAAGAGTATGCAGGAGAGGTGATTCGGATTTCTAAGAGTTTTGGAGTTGATGCCAAGGTGATAGGGCGTATGGAAAAAGGAGAAAAGGAGTTGGTAATAAGAGGGGAGTATGGGGAATACAAATATTAAAGAGAGAAAGAACTATAATAGCATGCTAAATAAATTTACGGAAGAATTTATCATGGACTTTTGTTTAGAGGATGGGAGTATTGATTGGGAAGAATTGGTCAAATTCAATTTGGAAAGCAAATATTTATTCTATTATGCCTGAAAACACCATCCTCCGAAAACTCGACGACCTTGTTGCCCGTTTTGAAGAAATCTCCCTCCTTGTTACCGATCCTGCTGTCATTGCCCATCAAAAGCGATTTATCAAACTCGCCAAAGAATATAAGGATTTGGACAATATCATGAAAGCTCGCAAAGAGTATCTCCAAGTGCTTGCCAATATGGAAGAAGCGAAAGAGATTTTAAGTAATGAGCAAGACCCTGAGATGAGGGAAATGGCTCGCGAAGAACTCGATGCCGGACAAAAACGTATATTAGTATTGGACGAAGAAATAAAATTACTGCTCGTTCCTGCCGACCTGCAAGATGATAAAAATGCCATCGTAGAGATTCGCGGCGGAACGGGAGGTGATGAAGCGGCGATCTTTTCCGGCGATCTTTTCCGTATGTATGTAAAATATTGTGAAACAAAAGGCTGGCAGGTAGAGGTAACAAGTAGCAGTGAGGGAACGGTTGGCGGGTTCAAAGAAATAATATTTACCGTATCAGGGAATAACGTCTATGGTACGTTGAAGTACGAAAGCGGAGTACATCGAGTACAGCGCGTTCCTGCAACGGAAACGCAAGGGCGGGTACATACATCGGCTGCATCCGTAGCTGTGCTTCCGGAAGCGGAAGAGTTCGATGTGGAAATCAATGAAAAAGACATTCGTACCGATATATTTTGTGCTTCCGGTCATGGAGGACAGTCGGTAAATACCACTTATTCGGCTATCCGTCTGGTTCATATTCCTACGGGTATCGTTGTGCAATGTCAGGACGAAAAGTCCCAATTAAAGAATAAAGCCAAAGCTATGGTGGAACTTCGTACCCGTATTTATAATATGGAATATCAGAAGTATTTGGATGAAATAGCCGCTCACCGAAAGACTATGGTTTCCACCGGCGACCGTTCCGCTAAGATTCGTACTTATAACTACCCGCAGGGACGCATTACCGACCATCGTATCAATTATACGTTGTATAATCTTGCAGCTTTTATGGACGGGGAGATACAAGACTGTATCAACCATTTAATTGTGGCTGAAAATGCGGAGCGGTTAAAAGAAAATGCGTTGTAGGGGGCAACAACAGAATTGAGGGGAAATATGTTGTAGAGGCGACCCTTGCGGTCGCTCTGAATACCGACATGAATACCGCCCGCCAACGAGGTAATCGAAAAAGTCGCCCCCAACCCTATTGTTTTTTCTTCGTCACAATAAAAAGTAATGCGCATATCTACCGTATGCACATTAACTATATAATGAGAATGAGAGTTGAGAAAAAAGTTTTTAGTTTTCCGTAGAATCGTCTGTTGTCGGTGGAATTGCTACCTCTTCTGTTTGAGGAGCCGCAAAACCGGAAGTATTTATCAATGGATTAGTCGCCTCCTCCTGTTTCGCTTGTTCCGAAATAACACTATTTTCTCGCATGGAATTACGAGGAAGAACATAAGCTATACTGATGCTCACTACCACCATGAATGCAGCTAACCCCCACGTGGCTTTTTCCAAAAAGTCGGTAGTTTTACGAACCCCCATAATTTGATTGGATGAGGAAAAACCCGATGCTAATCCTCCGCCTTTGGAATTTTGAATCAGTACAATAAAAGACAACAGTACGCCGGCAATAACGATTAGAATGAGCAATAGTAAGTACATGAATTTATGATTTAGTGTTAATAATCAATTTTTCTAAAAAACGTATTTGATCTGCAAAGTAAGCATCTTTTTTTGGATTTCTCGTACTTAATTTTTTAATAATTTCGAGGGCTTTTGTGTATTTTTTTTGTTTAATGTAAATTTTAGCTAATGTTTCGGTAAAACATTCTTCATTGTTCTCTTCTTTATCCAAAAAAGTTTCTTCGATAGGGTTGATAGGGTAGGGGGGAATTTCTTCAATAGATTGCCATGTCAAAGGTTTATCCTTACTTTTTTCGATAAAATCGTCTATCAATTCCTGTTTATGCAGTTTAGGAACATCCGGCGATTCACTCTGGTTGGTATTATCATTTAAAACATAATCTGTCGTATAGCTCAGATCGTTTAGGGTGGAAGGTATTTGCTCTGCTGTTTGGGATAAAAAAGCGTCTATTAATTTCAATGTTTGGTTTGCGCCGTCATCAGTGGAAGCCGTTTCTAATGGAATTTTATGTTCATCTCCCTCTATCAGGTAGAAAAGTGCGCAACGGTCATTAACGTATAACGCAGCTTTGTGCAATTCAAAACTGAAAGAGCCATCGTGGAGTAAATATAAGTTTTTCAGATACAGCAGCCGCAATGTTTGGCTATAAGGATACTGCTCCAAGGCGCTACGCAATTCACGGAGCGTATTCCCGTTGAGGAGTTCGGGAGAGGAAATCCATTGTTGGATAGTAGAGGCAGTCATTGGAAATTACCAGTTAGCAACAGTAGCGTTAAATATTTGTTCCGTAATGTCTTTTGTCATTTGAGCTATTAAATCGTCCTGTACCGTAGTGAGCAATTGCGACGAATCGTATGTTCGGAAAGCGGAAAATTGTCGTTCAAAATCTTCATCGTGATTGGTATTGTTTGTAAAACGCATGTTTATAGTGATGGTTAATTTGGTTTCCGAAGCGTAACCGTCAGACCTTATGGCTTCGTTATGTTGAGTATATCCCGTTATTTCGCCGTCAATTTCCATGTCTGCATTCACCGATACTAATTTTAAACGGGTTTGCCGGATGAAAAGATCCTTCAGCTCTTCGTTAAATCTTGTTCCCAACGGTATATAAACATAAGTAGCTTTTATTGGAAAGTCGGCAATGGAAATCGTTTTCACTTTATCGTAATTGATAGAGGCGCCATTGAACTTATAAGATACGGTACATGCCCCTGTTACGGAAAGTAATAATAGGAATTGCAAAGTAAGCCTGAGTTTTTTAGTCCAATGCATATTCTTTTATTTTTCTGTACAGAGTACGTTCTGAAATCTTTAAATCCCTTGCAGCATATTTTCGTTTTCCGTGATGTCTGCCGAGCGCTTTCCGTATCAATTCTTTTTCCACTTCGTCAATCGAGAGAGTTTCTTCCACATATTCTTCCGCATCTTGTATATCGTCGTCTTCCTCACATACAGTTACGGAGTGTGCATTGGCTATAGCCGTTTTTGCCGGCTGTTGAGGAGTTGGATTCGTCATTTTCTCATCCATGATGTCATGCACTAATTTTTTTAATTCCGTAACATCTTTTCGCATGTCGAAAAGTACCTGATAAAGTATTTCCCGTTCGCTCTCAAAATTTTTGGTTCTTCCTCTCATGTTCAGAAGGGTAGGGAAGTGTTCTTCTTCTGATGCGGGAAGGTAGTTCAGCAAAATGTCTTTGGTTATCTCACGATTGGTTTCGATGATGGATATTTGCTCTGTTACGTTTTTCAACTGCCGCACGTTCCCTTGCCAGCGGTATGTTAAGAGTGCTTGTTTGGCA
>SNRY01000596.1_pt1 | contig 11922 bp, 7 predicted proteins | sample 4693421 | NCBI WGS metagenome assembly SNRY01 (sample SAMN11003215, study PRJNA524138) | termite gut metagenome | isolation source: Bacteroidetes bacterial symbionts from single cell of protist host amplifed... | host: Streblomastix strix ... | reverse complement strand
TTAAAATAATAATATCCAGTAATTTATGCTTTTTCTTCCTTTCCTTTCGAGGGTCTTGCAATTCTCTAAATGCTTGATGAAGTGAGGTCATAATGTCATAATGATTAGTCTTTTTTGCAAAATTACTCACAATTATTTGTATGACTAATTGGAATAAATATGGTTGATAACTAACCATATTTATTACCTTTTAATGCGTTGACCCTGTATAAACTCTATTTTAAGAGAAAATTCTTCCGGATATTCCAATATGAACCGGGCGTTTATGTTTTGTTCCGTAGTTGCCCGGTAGCATTTACTTTGCCGGTTTATAAGCCCAAAACAGTTTATCCGTTCGGCTTTTTGACTAAGCATACAAACTTCTTCATGGGGAAATTGCCGGCCATAGGGAACATAACCTTTAGTACATACCTGAGATTCATCTCCATAAAGGAGCTCTATCTTCCCCTCCTGACTCAATTTCTCAAATTCTTTGAGTTGTTCCAATTAATATTCATAATAAGCCGGCCGGGGCTTGCCCTTACGGCGAAGTCTTATGCGTTTGTATCTTAACCGGACTTTTTAAGAAGCGGACAAGTGTACTCCGGATTACAGATTTCACGCTTTGCAATTCCCGTTCTGCTTTCGCTGCCTGCAAACGCCGACGATCAGACTTGACGGTTTTTAGCAATAGCGCTTCATCTTCTTTGTTCAGCAAGGGTTTACCTCCTTGACCGGATTTGTGGGAGAAACTCTTTATACCAGCTTCCTTATATTTATGTACCCGACTGTTTACACGTACATTACTCATGCTTGTTATCTCGCCTACTTCTTTGGAAGTACCTCCCTGGGACTTCAACAAGATAACATGGCAACGGTTAAGAAAACAATGGCTCTTGACTGTTTTGAACCCAAACTCCAAAGACCGGTGTTGCGTGGGGCTGAATAACGGTGTGTTGACTCGTCCCGTATGGGGACAAAGAGAAGACTCTTTATAATATAAACGTATTGGGAAGACATACTTAGAGATAAATAACTTTTATTGATCAAAATACTAATGCACTACGGGTAAATGTTTATATATATATATATATATTTGCATTGTAAAATCATTTAAAATGATGCGTAGAAGTTTCTTTGTCCTAATCCTTACAATTGTTTATTGCTTGCCATCAAAAGCCCAAATCGAGCCTCTGATTTCCTATAAGGCATTGCATGACGAAGATTGCCGACAATGGGTGGACTCTATCCTAAGCGAGATGAGCTTGAAGGAAAAAGTGGGACAACTTTTTGTCTATGTTGCTACACCTGTGCAAACACAGCTCAACGTGGCGTTGCTTCGCGAAGCTGTACAAACGCACCGAATAGGCGGATTGCTTTTTTCGGGTGGGAAAGCTGAAGACCAAGCACAACTCACCAACCAAATGCAAGGGCTATCGAAAGTGCCGCTGATGATCACCTTCGATGGTGAGTGGGGGCTATCCATGCGTTTGCACGGAACTCCGGTATTTCCTAAAAACATGGTATTGGGTTGTATTCAAGACAATCGGCTGATATACGAATACGGCAAAGAAATGGCACGCCAATGTCGGGAGATGGGTGTGCATGTGAATTTTGCGCCGGTGGCGGATGTGAATATCAATCCTAAGAACCCCGTTATTAATGTGCGCTCGTTTGGAGAAGTGCCGGCAATGGTGGCGGACAAAGTTATTGCCTATGCTTCCGGCTTGGAGAGTGGGGGGGTGCTATCCGTTTCCAAGCATTTTCCGGGGCATGGGGATACAGACGTGGATTCGCACAAGGATTTGCCCATTCTTCCCTTTACGCGCACGAGATTGGACAGTGTGGAGCTTTATCCGTTTAAGAAGGTAATCAGCGCCGGATTGGGAGGTATTATGGTAGGGCATTTGCACGTGGTGGCTTTGGACGGGGATACTAATTTGCCTTCTTCGCTTTCGCACAATGCGGTGCAGGGGCTACTAAAGGATGAATTGGGCTTCAACGGGCTTGTCTTCACGGATGCGTTGGTCATGAAGGGGGTTTCCTCTTTTCCCAATGTTTGTTTGCAGGCGCTGAAAGCCGGAAATGATGTTGTGCTGTCGCCTCCCAACTTGAAAGGGGGGATAAACGAGGTGTTGCAAGGAATCGAAAGAGGAGAAATCAGTGAGGAAGAGATTACCCTTAAATGCCGGAAAGTACTGGCTTATAAATATGTTTTGAGGTTACAACATCTTTCCCCTATTGACATACCCGGTTTGGCAAAACGCATCGACACAGACAAAGCCCGCCATCTGATTCGGCAGCTTAACGAAGCGGCTATTACAGTGCTGAGCAATAAGAAAAAGACGTTGCCTTTTGATACAATAGTAAAAAGTAAGATGGCGCTGCTGAACGTGGGAAAAGCCAATGAAACGATAACTTTTGCCAATACCGTCAAGAAATATGCACAGCCGGAACTGATTTTATTGCGAAAAGGAATAACCGAAGCCGAGGGGAAAAAACTGTGCGACTCTCTGGCTCATCACTATCAACATACGATTGTGTGCATCTCTGAGAAGGATTTAACGCCTTATCAAGGTTTCTTTAATTCCATTCCTCCTAATTTATCCCTTGTCTGTGTGTTCTTTACGCCGAAAGAAACGGTATTGCAAATGGGGCAAACGGCGGTGGCAACAGTTCCCTCCATAGTGCTGGGACATTCGGCGGACGAAAGTGTGCAGAAGCATATAGCAAATGTACTGTTCGGTAAAGGGTCGGCAAACGGACGACTGTCGGCAAGCATCGGCGAGTTGTACAGGGCGGGAAAAGGAGTTACGGTTTCTCCTTATGGAAAAGCATCCGTATGGCAGGAACGTCTTTCTCGTGTTGATGCCATCGCTGAGGAGGGAATCCGGGAAGGAGCGTATCCGGGTTGCCAAATCGTAGTGCTCAAAGACGGTGAAACGATATACGATAAATGCTTCGGCACAACGGGGCTAGATAAAAGGGTAACCCCGACTGATATTTACGACATTGCTTCTCTTTCCAAAACGTCTGCTACGTTGTTGGCAGTGATGAAGCTGTATGATGAAGGACTTTTTAAGCTTTCCGATAAGCTTTCTGATTATGTCCCCTTTCTGAAAGGAACGAACAAAGAACGTATCACTATCCGCGATGCGCTTTTCCATCAAACGGGATTGCCGGCTGTCGTTCCTTATTATCAAAAAGTAATAGACGAGAAGAGTTATACAGGACTCTTGTTTAGTAAAAGATACTCTTCCAAATATCCCGTTCGTATTGCTTCTACTCTTTATGCGCAATCAAGCCTCCGACTGAAAACCGAATACGTATCCGAAACGCCTGACGATATTTATACGATGCAGATTGGAGATACCCTTTGGTTGCATAAATCATTTAAAGAGATAGCCATGCAGGAGATTGTCGATACGCCGCTGAGGGATAAGAGATACCGGTACAGTTGCGTGAACTTCATTCTCTTGCAGCAAATGGTAGAGCAATTAAGCGGAATGTCTTTGGATAAGTTCTTGGCACAGGAGTTTTACGAACCGATGGGATTGGAACATACAGCTTTCCAACCATTTCGCTACTTTGCAAAAGAAGATATTGTTCCTTCGACCAAAGACCCTTTTCTGCGGAAAGCAACGGTATGGGGGTATGTACACGACGAATCGGCGGCTTTCTTAGGTGGGGTTTCCGGCAATGCGGGTTTGTTTTCTACTGCACGCGACATCGCACAAATACATCAAATGATTTTGAATGGCGGGGTACTCGACGGTCATCGTTACCTGAGTGAAGATACTTGCCAACTGTTTACAACGGAGACCTCGAATATAAGTCATCGCGGATTAGGCTTCAATAAGCCGGTAACCGACAATCCCAGGAGGAATCCCTGTTCAAGCCTGGCGCCTGCTTCTGCCTACGGGCATACAGGATTCACGGGTACTTGCGCTTGGGTTGACCCAAAGAATAATTTGGTGTATGTGTTTTTATCCAACCGTACTTATCCCAATGAGTGGGTGAATAAGCTTTCTACATTGGATATTCGCGAACGCATTCAGACTGCCGTTTATCAGTCTTTACAGCCTCTTTAAAGCTAATTTTATTACTTTTTCTACGGTAGCTTCCGGCTCTTCTTTCAAGATAGCGATTACGACCTTTTGTGATGTGGAAGCGGCAAAACCCAGCATATTCAGTGCTGCTACGGCTTCTTCCTGCACGGCAACGTTCATAGCCGATATGCCGGTGATGGATACTTCCCCAGGGATCTTTATCTTATCTTTCAGTTCGACGATGATGCGCTGTGCTGTTTTCAATCCGATGCCTTTTACTGTTTTCAGGAGAGGTGCGTTTTCGTTGGTTATTACGTTGTATAATTCGGTAGGAGTTAGTGCGGAAAGTATGGTACGGGCAGTATTGCCGCCGATACCGGACACAGAAATGAGTTGCTGGAAAAGCTCTCGCTCTTGTTTATCGGAAAAGCCATAGAGTATATACGCATCTTCGCGAATAGCTTCGTAGATGTATAGTTTGCATGGTTTCTTGCCTTGAACGGCAGAATAAGTGTTTAAGGATATGTTTGCCATGTAACCTAATCCGTTGCAATCAATTACGATTGTCGCCGGAGTTAGCTCTACTATTTCGCCTTTGATATATTCTATCATTAAATTTTTTCTTCTTTACCGCCAATTCCTTTGTAAAACAGTTTATTCGCCCCAGACGTTATATCGTATTCTTTCATATCGTTCATGAACGACTCAATGTGGCGCAAGCGTTTTTCTTCCAATATCTCGTTAACGGCAATCAGGATGCCAGTCTCTTCCACATCACCGAAACCATAGTTAACGGCTGTACCAAACATGCGCATGGTGGGGCTAAGGTTCATGTACGCATTTACCAACGGAGGAATGTTATAACCGAATTTACGGATTTCAGTATTCAGTATCCTGTAATTCTCCTTAAAGGTATCTTTATTGAATAGCTCTGCTAATTCTTTTTCGTCGGTTTCCAAAACAAGCGGTTTGAGTGGAACAATCAGGTTGTCTTTATCTTCAAAATGTTTTTTGAGAAAATAAAGTATCATATCACGCCCTTGACGGTGATAACTCGGATACATGGTTACTTTCCCGAAAAAATACTTCACACTGGGCATAATAACGGTAAGCGCCCCCAAACCGTCCCACAAATTATCAAGGGCAAACAAACCTTTGGATCCGGAACGACTGGATTGGTATTCGAGGGTAACGAACGAACGTCCCAATTCAATAGTAGTAGGGAGAAACTCTTTGATAAACCTGTCAGAGAATTTAAACATGTGCGAAGTAGCCAAGATAGGAACTCCTTTTTCATTAAACTGAACGTCCGTACCCAATATATACCGGTATCCTCCCAAAATCTCCTCTGCTTCGGGATTCCAAACAATAAGCTGTTTATATGGGTTCTCCATCGTGTCGTATTCATCAATGTCAACAGAACCTCCCGAACCTCCACCGGCAGAACGAAAAGCTATTTCACGCAAACGCCCAATTTCGCGCATTACATTGGGTGAATCTTGGTGAGTGATGATATAAATATGGTTATTGCTTTTGTTCGTCATGCGCAACCGTTTATCCTCCGTCAGTTCTCTCTTAATAAGCTCTTTACTCACCGGTTTGATAATAGTCTCTTCCATATAGATACTTTATATTTGTCGGTTTCTCTTTTATGATAGTTTATATACGATGTCTTTTACGTATTGCGCCCATTGTGCGGGAGTCTTTGATGCATCAAAAGTTTGCCATGGAATAGGCTTTCCGAAGGTAACGGTAAAAGTCTTATGTCTGTTTTTGAACATTTCATCTGCCAAATAAAGCATCGCCACGTTAAACTTAATGCCCAACGCTTTTGTGATATTTGCCAACTTGTAGAAGAAGTTTGAATTGCGTCCGTCGAAATGTACCGGTATTACATCGCGTTTTGCCTGGATGCTTTTGACAATGAAGGTCTTTTTCCATTCCACATCTTTGATAATACCGTTATGCCTACGGGAGCAAATACCGGCAGGGAACATGATAAGCTGGTCGTCCGATTGGAATCCTTTTTCGACCATCATCGGAAAGTCTTTAGCTTGTTTTCCTGTTTTATTAATAGGAATGCAGAGTGGAGCCAATCCACGAAGGTTCATTAGGAGGTCATTTACCAAATACTTTACTTTGCCGTTGTAGTAACTCCCCAACACATATCCCAATGCTACACCGTCTTGCCCGCCAAGCGGATGATTAGAGACAAAAGTATATAAACCATCGTGAGGTAAATTCTCACCACCTTTTACTTCTACATTCGTATCCAGGAATTCAAGTGTTGCTTCCAAGAAATCCACTCCTATTGTCTCCCTTCCTTTCGGACTACATAGAAAGGTATTTATGTCTTCTTGATGGATAATCTTTTTTAAATAAGATAGTAGGAATCCCGGAATATACCTATAATATTTCGAAACCCTTTCGCGAAGTATCGCTTCTATATCTATTAGAAATAAAGAATTATCAGTAGGCATTTTTTGTAAAATGAGTATGCGAATTAACACATCTTTTTGATTAATAACAAGAAAATCCCTCTAAAATCATCTACCTTTGTACAATTTATTAAACGTAATGTAAATATAATAGAAGTATGGTACTACCGGAACTTAAAATGCGTCGTGATAAGATACGTATGTTCATGGCTCAACAACACATTGATGCCGCACTTATTACCGGCAATACAAATCTGCTTTACACCTGCGGTCAGATCATAAACGGATATCTTTATATGCCTCTTCAGGAGCCGGCGAGGATATTTGTGAAACGTCCCAATACTATTACGGGTGAGTTAGTTCACTCCATTCGCAAACCGGAACAAATACCTGATATGCTGAAAGAAGATGGTTTGCCTCTCCCTCAAACGTTAATGTTGGAAGGAGACGAATTGCCCTATACCGAATACAACCGCTTGGCTGCTATCTTTCCCGACGCAACGATAGTGAATGGTACCCCATTTATACGCAAGGCGCGAAGTACAAAAACCGATATGGAGATTGAATATTTTCGTCGGGGAGGTATTGCACATGCTAAGGCATACGAGAAAATTCCTTCTGTGTATCGTGAAGGAATGACCGACAATGAATTTTCTATCGAAGTGGAACGTTTGATGCGCTTAGAGGGTTGTCTCGGCATTTTCCGCACGTTCGGTCAGAATATGGAAATATTCATGGGGAGCGTACTAACCGGCGATAATGCTGCTACCCCCTCTCCGTATGACTTTGCATTAGGAGGAGCTGGGATTGACTCATCGCTACCTGTGGGAGCAAACGGCACATTGCTCAAAGAGGGTCAAAGCGTAATGGTAGATATAGGAGGTAATTTCAATGGTTATCTGTGCGATATGAGCCGCGTGTATTCTATCGGTAAATTAGATGATAGGGCTTACGCTGCCCATCAAGTTTGTTTGGATGTTCAGGAAAAAGTTATATCCATGAGTAAACCGGGGGTGGCTTGCGAAACGCTGTACAACGCCGCCATTGAGCTGATTACCACAGCAGGGTTTGCCGATTATTTTATGGGTATCAATCAGCAAGCAAAGTTCATCGGTCACGGCATTGGTTTGGAGATAAACGAATTGCCGATACTTGCTCCGCACGTTACGCAGGAGTTGGAACAAGGAATGGTATTTGCTCTCGAACCGAAAATAGTTCTTCCGGGTATCGGGCCTGTAGGAGTAGAGAATTCCTGGGTGGTCACTTCGACGGGAGTAGAGAAGCTGACAAACTTTAAGGAAGAAATAATTGCATTGGGTGAAGGATGTTAAAGTGAAGAGTGAAGGGGTTTCCTTCACTCTCGATTCTTTAAATTACGCCTTGTCCCATCATCGCATTAGCCACTTTCATGAATCCTGCGATATTGGCTCCTTTTACATAATTCACGTATCCGTCCGGTTCTGTGCCGTATTTCATGCATTGTTCGTGGATATTGCACATGATATTGTACAATTTCTCGTCCACTTCGGCGGCACTCCAACTGATGTGCATGGCGTTTTGCGACATCTCCAATCCCGATACGGCTACTCCGCCGGCGTTGACCGCCTTACCCGGAGCATACATTATCCGGTGCCCGATAAAAGCATCAATGGCTTCGGGCGTACATCCCATATTGGAAATTTCGCCCACGCAAAGCACCTTATTCGTAATAAGGTTGCGGGCATCGTCGCCGTTCAACTCGTTTTGGGTGGCGCAAGGTAAAGCAATATCGGTTTTTACCTCCCAAGGACGTTTGTCTGCTATGAACACGGCTTCGGGATATACTTCGGCATAAGGAGCCACCACGTCGTTGCCCGATGCGCGAAGTTCAAGCAAATAATCTATTTTTTCGCCGTTGATGCCCTCTTTATCGTAAATATATCCGTCCGGTCCGGAGACGGTTACGACTTTGGCTCCCAGTTGAACGGCTTTCATTACTGCTCCCCACGCTACATTTCCGAATCCGGAAACGGATACTGTTTTTCCTCTTATATCAATGCCTTTGTGCTTCAACATCTGCTCCACAAAGTAAAGCCCACCATATCCGGTAGCTTCGGGACGAATCAATGAGCCGCCATACTCCAAGCCTTTTCCTGTAAATGTACCGGTAAATTCGCGAGTGAGCTTCTTGTACATCCCAAACATATAGCCCACTTCGCGTCCGCTTACACCAATGTCTCCTGCAGGTACATCCATATCAGGGCCTAAATGTCGCCACAACTCCAGCATGAATGCTTGGCAAAAACGCATAATCTCCGCATTGCTCTTTCCGCGGATAGAAAAATCGGAACCGCCCTTACCGCCACCCATCGGCAGGGTAGTCAACGCATTTTTGAAGGTCTGCTCAAAGGCGAGGAACTTTAGAATGGATAATGTTACCGATGGGTGAAAACGGATTCCCCCTTTGTACGGACCAATAGCGTTGTTCAGCTGTACACGGTAGCCGAGGTTGGTTTGTACTTCCCCTTTATCGTCCGTCCACGTAACGCGGAAAGTAAAAATACGATCGGGTTCCACTAAACGCTCGATGATTTTGGCTTTTTCAAACTCCGGATGCTGGTTATAGACATCTTCAATAGAAATAAGTACCTCTCTTACCGCTTGAAGATATTCCAATTCGCCGGGATGTTTCACTTCCAGTGAGGACATAATTCGTTCAATATTCATAGGAATCTAATTTTAAGGATACACACAATAATAGGTAAGTTCATATTGAACTATTCTTTTTATCATCAAAGATAGTTATTTTTTGGTAATCATAAAAGTACTGACGGATGAGTTGGTTCACTAAGTTTTCGGATTGTCCGCTAACCCGTGAAAAGAGGGTTTCCTTTTTCATTAGATTCAACTCTTCCCTCCTTACCGGATGCAAAGGTAATTAAAGGGTTTGGATACAGGTATCAAGATAACAGAAAATCGAATAAATCGCCTTTCATTGGGCTTGCTCCATTAGGGCGTGCCCCCTAACGGGGTCAGGCTATCCGCTACAATGCTTTTGTGAGGATACGAACAAAAGCATTGTAGCGGATAGCCTTCACGCGCCATGCGGATCGCGTTACTAACACAGCGAGCTGAAAGCCCATTTACATTAGAGCGTTCCCTCTACCGGAATCGGGCTATGAGAAATAGGCGCACGCTCCGTGAGAAATAGGCGCACGCTCGGTGAGAAATAGGCTCACGGTCCGTGAGAAATAGGCTCGCACTCCGTGAGAAATAGGCTCACGCTCGGTGAGAAATAGGCAAACAATCCGCCTGAAACTGGAAAGCGAAAGTGCGGTGGAACGCGCAAAAGTGGAAACAGGACTGAAAACGGAGATGTACCTTCGTTTTGGACTGACACAAACAGCAGGCACCCTGAAAGAAGCTTACAGAGATCCGCCGAATCAACAGTACATTAGCCTAAGCCTTGCATTCCCTATTCTGGATTGGGGACGAGGTAAAGGTATCAACTTTATCCGATGAAAGATTTCTATTTCAACCATACGATTAATAGAGGGAATATGCTTAATAAGGTGTTCGTTCAGGGAAATTATACCAATATTCTGGTGCTTGCTGTGGTGGCAGGGATGTTACTGATTGTTGGGTTGTTTAACTTTGTGAATATCTATACGGTGGTAATGCTGCGGCGTGCGCGCGAGTTCGGTGTAAAGAAAGTCTATGGTGCCGGTAAATGGAAAATATTCTCCCAAATCTGGGCTGAGAATTTTTTTACGACGACAATAACCATGCTGTTTGTATGGGCGCTTATAGAACTTACGGGAGGGGTGCTGGAATCTGAATTTTCCATACCTTCCAAGCCGGATGCCGGTTTTGATTGGCTGTTATCTATCCTGATTCTTGTGTTTTTCCCCTTGCTGACAGTTATTCATCCGGCAGTGAGGTATTTTCGCGCTTCGCCGGTAAGCTCGCTTCGTTCCGTGAGTGTGGGAGGAGATTCCGTTGTTTCTCGCATGATTTTTCTATTTTCCCAATATGTAATTACTTTCAGTTTGATTGTTGTTTCCACTTTTTTTGTAAAGCAACTTTATTTTATGCTTAACGCCGATTTGGGATACCGGACGAAGGACGTGATACAGTGCCAATTCCTTTCACATTCTTCCGAAGCAGGATATAATGCAGATAAATTAAAGAAAGCCGAACAAACTCGCCAGCTTATTAATGACCGGCTATCTTCCTGCCCTCTGTTTGAAGAGTATGCCACCGGTGATTATCCGCATATCATGGAAGCAAACGTTCCAGTCAAAAAAGATGGCGGTGAATACCAACAGGCTGCCCAATTATTTGTATCTCCGGCATACATGCAACTCTTCGGGTTTCAACTTTTGGAGGGTCGTATGTGGAACGATTCCATTGACGGGTTCGCACAATACCGGATGATTATCAACGAGTCGGCAAAGAGACTTTTTGAGATTACCGACATCACCCAAGAGCGTTTGCAGCCGGAATATCGACTATGGCTCAGTAGCGATATTGAAGGTATGGACACTAACCCTCCTTATGAAATAGTAGGTGTGATTAAAGACTTCAAAACCAATCACCTTTCAAAAGGTAACATTCCCCTTGTTATTTCATATAATTCTCCATGGCTTTTTGATCCTGTCATCGTAAGTATTGTTCCCGGCAAACGCTCGGAGGCAGTTGCTCTTTTGCAACAACTGTATGATGAATGGGTAGGTGAGGGTAATTTTCAGTACAGTTTTCTCGAAGACGAAATCTCCGCCATATATGATGAAGACCGTCGAACAACACGCATTTACGTTACCTTTGCCGTCATAGCCATTGTTATATCTTGTTTGGGCTTGTTCGGGCTTTCCTTGTTCGACATCCGGCAACGTTACCGGGAGATAGCCCTTCGGAAAGTGAATGGAGCAACCGCTAGAGAGATATTCCCGTTGCTGTTGAAAAAATACGCTTATGTTTTGGGTGGCGCCTTTGTTGTTGCTGTACCTCTTTTTTATTTGGCTATTCATAAATATCTGGAAGGTTTTATGCACAGAGCGCCTGTTTCTTGGTATCTATTTGCATTTGCTGCGGGGATAACGGCTTTGGTTTCGTATATTACGTTGGTTTGGCAGGTGAACAAAGCAGTGAGAATTAATCCGGCGGACGTGATAAAAGGGGAATTATAATAACACATTACATTAAATATAGGTGGTGATTTAAAAAGTATGCTTCTGTAAGCTTTTGGCAATCAGGTTATAAGTGATTATTTTTGCATACGAACATCACACTAACCCTTCATTGCCCTAATTGCCAACGTGCAAAAATAAAGAAAAACGGCAGGAAAGCCGCGGCAAACAGAATTATCTTTGTAAAAATTGTTTTCGGCAATTTATCGGTGATCATGCACTCACTTATAAAGGTTGTCACTCAGGATTGATTAAAAGAATCTTATTGATGTTGGTTTGTGGAATAGG
>SNRY01000595.1_pt1 | contig 11925 bp, 6 predicted proteins | sample 4693421 | NCBI WGS metagenome assembly SNRY01 (sample SAMN11003215, study PRJNA524138) | termite gut metagenome | isolation source: Bacteroidetes bacterial symbionts from single cell of protist host amplifed... | host: Streblomastix strix ... | reverse complement strand
CTGGGAACAAAATTGCCTTTTGGCTCTACAAACGCTCTTACAGCCAAATCGTACATTTACGATGCCAGCTATGTAAAACTACGGGAAGTGGCATTCGCATATAGCCTTCCTCAAACAGTGGTTGGCAATTCAAAAATAGTAAAAGGTGTAACGTTCACTTTGTCAGGAAGAAATCTATGGATTATACATAAAAACTTACCGTATTCCGACCCCGAACAAGGTTCACCTTCTACTACCCTGACAAGTGGGGCAGCTATGATATATAATCCCAATGCTTCTTTGGGTTATCAAAATGCGGTATATCCGGCATTAAAGGAGATAGCATTCAATGTTAAGTTAAACTTCTAATTTACAAAAAACATGAATAGAAAAATATATACCATAATAGCCCTCGCAATAGGATTATTTACATCTTGCAGTGATTTCAATGAGTTGAACGATGATCCCAAATCGTCGGTTAATGTCCCGCCCAACACGTTGTTTTTGGCAGGACAAAAAAACTTGGTAGATTTATATACTACCATTAACTGGACTTCTTCCCCTTTCAGGGTGTTGAGCCAAACATGGACTCAAACGTCATACATGAACGAGGCTCAATATCAATTTGTGAACAACAATGCTCCCGGTGGCTGGTGGAATCGCATATATACTACGGCTCTTGTCAATCTTGCCGAAGCAAAGGGTTTGTATGCCAATGAAAATACGTCCGAAGCAGTGCGGAAGAATAAGGAATTGATAACCGATATATTGGAGGTTTATGCCTATTCCTTGCTGGTTAATACCTACGGCGACATACCATACAGCGAGGCTTTAAACCGGGAAATACCTTTTCCTAAATACGATGATGCTAAAACCGTAACGTATGATTTACTTGCTCGTTTAGATACGGATATTAACGGATTAAACATTTCTGCCGGTTCGTTCGGCAGTGTTGACCAAATATATGGAGGGAATGTAACGTTATGGAAAAAGTTTGCAGCATCGCTCAAATTGAAGCTGTCGCTTTTGATAGCGGACGTTGATGCCTCCACCGCTTCTGCGAAAGCACAGGAAGCAATAGCCGCAGGTGTGTTTACGTCAAACAACGATAATGCTAAGTTTCGCTATATATCGGGAGTGGTAGCCAATTCAAATCCGATATGGCAGGATATAGTAAATGGTACTTCGTCCGTATATTATGCACCTTCGGCATTATTTGTGAATACGTTGGCAACGTTCAATGACCCTCGTTTGTCAATCTTATTTGACCAAGATCCTTCGGGGGGATATTCCGGTGCGGTTCCCGGAGAGGGAGGTGTCAATCAGAATTTATCTAAATTCTCTCGCTTTTGGCTTGCTGCCGATGCCCCCGGTGTGTTGTTGGATTATGCCGAAGTTGCGTTTTTGTTAGCCGAAGCAGCAGAACGTAATATCTCCGCCGGTAATTCTGCCGAATACTACTACAAAGCTGCCGTTACGGCTTCTATTATAGATTTTGGCGCAACAGAAGCTGATGCAACGGAATATTTGGCTCAATCCCAAGTGGACTATAATCAAGCCGGCGGCGATTGGCGACAGAAAATAGGAACTCAGAAATGGTTGGCTTTTGCAAATAGGAATTGGGATTCGTGGACAGAAATCAGACGACTCGGACATCCCAATTTAGATGTTCTAAGCCCTCCCGTAAATGCTATTAGCAAACTACCTTTGCGCTTTTATTATCCTCCCGAAGAACAAAACTCAAATTCGGCGCATTGGAAAGAAGCCGTAGGCAAGTTGTCCGGGGAAGAAGATGTGGTTTCCGCCAAATTGTTTTGGCAACGCTGATTGCTTCAATCGGATATAATGAAAACAAACAAAACTATATTTTTTATCGGGATAACCCTCTTGCTTTTTGCTTCGCTTCTTTCCTCTTGTCAACAAGAGAAAGCGAATGAAACGAAGCCGGAAAGCGAGAGGTTAATCAAACTGTCACTCAACGAGAATCCTTTTGCTATTCCCGAAAGTATTAAAGACAGTATTATAAGGGAATTGCCAAACATCAACCGTTATTCGGCAGAAGAAGGAGAGGCTTTTGTTCGATTTCTTGCAACCCACGAAGGGGTTGACCCCGTTCAAATTATACCCGGCGAAATATTAGAATTGCTGGGTATCTATCTTGGGCTGGAGGGTGGCTTGGGCAGTGAATTTATCTATACCGTACCCGGATACCCGGCTTTGGTAAATGCTGCGCAAAGCGTGGGCGGCAAAGTTATATCCGTTCCGCTAAACGACAATTTAGAGAATGATTTGGATGCTATTGAGGCAAAAGTAAATGACAAAACGCAGGCTGTTTTCCTTGTCAATCCGCATAATCCGTCGGGAACGGTGAGTGACAAAAAGGCGTTGCACAACTTTATATCGCGCATCTCTCAAAAGGCGTTGGTTGTCGTTGACGAAGCGTATCTGGAATATACGGATGATTTTGAAGGACGGACAGCGCTTGTCAATCTTCAAGCGGGCGAGAATGTGATTGTGTTCAGAACCTTTGCCAAAGTATATGGATTGGGAGGGCTTGGCATCGGTTACGCCATTGCTCCCAAGAAATTGGCTAAACATTTGCGGGCAAAAGGGTTGGGAGATACTCATGCTTTAAACAGGTTGGCAATTGTTGCAGCTAGGGCTGCTTTGACTAATCGGGCGGATGCAACCCGTGTGGCTAAAATCACAGCGGACGAACGTAATAAATGGCACGCTTTTCTCGACGAACAGGGATTTCGACATTCCACGTCAGAAGCTAACTTCATATTTTTCGACATAAAGAAACCTTATGCAGAGGTTTATCAACAGCTAAAAGAAAAAGGCATTATTATAGGACCTTCATACGCACCTGCTTATGACACATGGTTGCGTATTTCCATTGGACAACCTGAGGATAATGCAAAGGTTCGAGAGGTAATCAGTTTATTGAAACCTGAGTTCGGACTACCGAAATAACTCCCGTATGCTACCGTCATACTTCCCGTTTGCTACTGGCATACTCCAGTATGGAACTGGCATACGCCGGTATGCTAGTTCCATAATTCCCGTATGCCACCGGCATAATTCAAAATGCACTACAAGTAACAGTGCCATATCTGGTTTCCGTAAACCTATTTGGGAATAAGAGAATCCTCATAAATTAGGATTGTGGGAGTATTTTACTTCCTGTTACTTTGCAGCCTAATATTATTATAAAATGAAGAGGAACTATATTTTTCTTGTTTTAATGCTTTTAGTGAACATCTTGTGCGCTAATCCACTATTTCAAGATACATTGAAAGTGATCAACGTAGAAGAGGTGGTAGTAATTGCCGACCCGAAAGAAAATCGCAAACTGAGTGAGCAACCTGTCGCGGTAACTCTTCTTTCTCAAGAAGATATGAGAACCAATCAAGTAACTTCATTGAAGAATCTGACTGCCCTTGTGCCTAATATCTTTATTCCCGACTACGGCTCAAAACTGACTTCAGCCATTTACATTCGCGGTATCGGTTCGCGTATCAATACACCCGCAGTAGGCTTGTATGTGGATAATGTGCCATATCTTGACAAATCGGCTTATGATTTCAGTTATGCCGATGTAGAACGCATTGACATTTTGCGCGGTCCGCAAGGAACGCTCTACGGACGCAATACGATGGGGGGGCTTGTGCGGGTTTATACAAAATCTCCTTTTAATTATCAGGGGACGGATGTACGCTTGGGTGCAGGGACGTATAACAATTACAATGTTTCCTTAACGCAGTATCACCGTGCTTCCGATAAGTTCGCTTTTTCTGCCGGAGGTTTTTATGAATCTGCCGGAGGCTTCTTCGACAATGCTATTCTGAATAAAAAGATAGATCATATCAATGCCGGAGGCGGACGAATACGCAGCATTTACCTCCCTTCGGAAAACCTGAAACTTGATTTGAATGTCAGCTACGAATATAGCGACCAAGGGGGGTATGCCTACGGACTTTACAACAAGGAAACAGATACCTCCGCTGCACCGGCTTATAATGATGAAAGCAGTTATTACCGCAACTTGTTGAATGCAGGATTGAATTTGGAGTATTCGGGAGCAAACTTCGTCTTTAATTCGATTACGGGCTACCAATATCTTAAAGACCGTATGTTTATGGATCAAGACTTTTCTTCCGATGATGTTTACACCATTGCGCAAAATCAAAAGCAAGGTACGTTAACGGAAGAAGTAACTTTCAAAAGTCGGGGTAGTCGCCGGTGGGATTGGACGATAGGGGCTTTTGGCTTTTACCAGAAATTAAAAACCGATGCGCCCGTAACCTTTAAGAAAGGTGGACTGGAAATGATACAACGTTTTATGAACGATGCGATGTCTGCGGGGGGCGCTCCTGTCAGCATAGAGATATTGAATAAAACAATGCCTGTTTACGGATTTTATGATACGCCCGTTTGGGGAACCGCTTTGTTTCACCAATCTACGCTCAATGATTTATTTGTTGATAAACTCAGCGCTACCCTCGGATTGCGTTTAGATTACGAAAAGACGGCAATCACACACGATACCCATGCCTCCCTGCTTGTGCAAACGTACATGAGAGGGAACCCCGTGGGAGAACCCACTACGTCCGACTACGCTATAAACGGTGAAGAAGAGGATACTTACCTGCAATTTCTACCTAAATTGGCTTTGAAGTACGCTTTCGACCTTCAAAACAATGTTTATGCTTCCGTAAGTCGCGGTTACCGGAGTGGGGGATATAACATTCAGATGTTTTCCGACACCATTCAAGGACAAATGAGAAGCCGACCGGGAAGTGAACCGGCAGGAAACATCAAAGAGGTTATCCGTTACAAACCGGAATATAGTTGGAACTACGAAACAGGCAGTCATTTCACTCTCTTGCAAAACAGCTTATGGGCAGACGTTGCTCTGTTCTATACGGAAATAAAAGACCAACAAATTGCGCGGTTTACCAAAAGCGGATTGGGGCGTATCATGGTAAATGCCGGTCACAGCCGTAGCTATGGTGCAGAAGCCTCTTTGCGTGCGAATATCACTGATGCCATAAGTTTCAACACCAATTACGGATATACCCACGCTACTTTCACCGATTATAAAACGAATCGGATTGTGGAGGATAACGAAGTACCAATCGATTATACAGGCAAACGTGTTCCTTTTGTACCGATGCACACACTATCGGTTGGCGGACAATATACGTTGAAATGCGCCAACAGTTCGTTGGTTGATGAACTTCGTTTTCATGCCGATTATGCCGGTGCAGGGAAAATCTATTGGACGGAGAAAAATGATGTAGCACAAAACTTCTACGGTACATTGAATTGGATAATAAGTGTGATAGCAGGCAATGCACAGATTGATTTCCGGATGCGCAATACGTTAAACCATAAGTACACAACCTTCTACTTTGAATCTATGGGAAATGGATTCACACAAGCGGGTAAACCTATGGAGTTCGGAGCAGATGTGAGGTGGAGGTTTTAAACCATGGAACTGTTTGCTGTTTTTGCGTGGGCATGAGCATATTGATAGGCATTCCCCACGATCACAAATATTCCGGCGAGGTACGATCCAAAAGACATGATGACGGCAAACACATATTGCATAAAATTATATCCAGAGGAAATTGTCACTTCATTTTGTGTATCGCTCAAAAAGAAGATGTATTTCACCACAGAAGCAACAGTCCACGGTATGGAGGCAATACAGCTTAATATGGCGCTGATAACCCCCATAACGATGGCAATAACAAGCACTCCACTCCACGTGGCAAAGCCTAAACGGAACGCCTTGATAAACGCCCGGATAATATGGGTGTTTTCAAATAAATAAACAGGAGCAAAAAGAAGTAAAGGTATCATACTTGCAAGAAGCAAGGGTACGGCTAAAAAGACTGTGTACCGGCTTGCAATCCCCAGCAGGATAATTATCGCAACAGCCAACAATATAATAACGCCGATAAACAAAATCATCAACAAGCTGCGCTTCAACCCTCTCAGTAATCCCGGTTTCAAATCAGCGAAAGTAATACCTGCCAAACGTTCTTCGCGTTCGCTGTATTGTTTCATCAGGGCATATACTATTGATATAAACAATACACTACCTGCCAAACTGCAGAGTATCATTAAACCGTAACTTGCCCAAAAAACCAGTCCATACGAAAGCCAATCGTCACTTCTCAAGTGTTGCAACACTTGAGAGCTATATATGGCGCTCATCATCGTGTTGGCAATTATTGCCTGTACTAAGCAAACAGGCAGTATCAAGTACGTGTTATACTTTAACAAGACTTTCCAATTCTCTTTAATAAAATCGAATGTAGCGCTTATCTTTTCCGCTAAAGGACGCTTTACATAGAAAACAATTTTAGGACCTTGCAACTTCATAATGCTTTTTGATTTGATAAATAAACACAAGAAATTCTTTTACTTCTATTATACAAAAACAAAAGTAAAAGAATTATGGCAGATATGCAATTATGTTATTCTTAAATAATGCCATTAAGCATCATAAAAAACGCATCCCCCGCGTCAGGACGCGAAGAGATGCGCTTTATAATTTAACGAAATCCGTACTTGCTTAGAAATTTCCTCCTTCTACATCCCACCAGAGGCGAGTGTTTTCCGTATCAGGACCTTTCAGCAGCGATTTAGCATTTTCCACTTCGGCAGCATTGGCGTTGCGGTCGTTTTGCGGAAAACGGAGACGTTTCACAAATTCACCTTGCGGAATGACACCGTCGCTACGGTTGTTGGCAACCGGGAAGAGCTGCGGATAGCCGGTACGGCGAAATTCGCTCCAAGCTTCCTGTCCTTCAGGGTACATGGCAATCCATTTCTGGTTGATGATTTTATGTAATTTATTTTCCAATGCAGCTCCTTCTTCCCATTTGACGGTCTCTTTATCAAGACCGGCTATGTTGTATTCCGAATTATAAGGGTCTTCATAGTTGGCGCTAACCCCCGTGCTGTTGTTGATATACTTAGTGTATTCATCGTTGGAAATGCCAAATTCATCAAACGAAACTTTAATGCCTTCTTCATATAATGCTTGTGCCGATCCACCCATATTCCAGCCTCTTAAAGCGCCTTCGGCACGCAGGAAATAAACTTCAGCCACTTTCATGATAGGGTTGGCATTCGACAATTGCGTCCTTCCGCCATTGTACGTTGTAGCTTTGGTGGCGCGCGTCATATTGGGAGCCGAATACATGACGTAATTGTTTTTGTCCGGGATGATGATTCCCTGACGAATTCCAATGTATTCACCAATCTTCCCCAAGTTTTTGCCTTTATTATCTTTAATATCCTGTTGCACGCCGTTTTCATCCAGCCAACCTATCGGCGTAACGTATTTGGGCAGACGCGGGTCTTCATATCCTGTCAACATGCTAATCACAAGAGCTCCCACGCGAATATCGCCATAAGAGAAAACGATTTCGTTCAGTGGGTTGTTCAAACCCGCATCCACTACTTCGATATTCCTGTCGGCTGATGTCAATATGCCGTATTTATGATTAACAGCGGCTTCGGCAGTAGATTTCGCAAAACCGGGATCCACTTTCACCATACGCATCGCCATACGAAGGCGCAACGAATTGGCAAAGCGAATCCATAATACGTTATCGCCCTGACACATAATATCAAACTCACTCATTCGCTTAGAGGCAGCTGCCGGATCATTGTCCACGAAGTTGGTCAGCACATCTACCGATTCAGCCAGCTCTTGCAGGAAAGTTTTGTAAAGAGTTTCCTGATCGTCATAAGGAATGGCTTCGCCTCCTTGCATGGCTTTGGTATAAGGGATAGGACCGTATATGTCCGTTACACGTTGCATAGCTGTTACGCGAACGATTTTCGCTACCGAGGTGTAATCGGGTTCATCGGTAGCTTTCAATATGTCGCTGATGGGCTTCATCACAAAAAGTTCTCCGGCTTTGAACGCCATTTCGTTCCACCCCTGATTCATAACATACGTGGAATTATTATTATTTCCTCCAAAAGGAGTGGGAACAGCCAGATAACCGGAATACAAGTCGGCATTGAGATTTTGTTGCAACTGGTATTCGTAATTGGTATTGTTATAGTTCATGTAAATGGAAGCCATCGGCTGATAATAGCGCGCCGAAATCAAGACTTGTTCAGGCTCTAATCCGTTCGGATCGGTATTGATTGATTCAAAATCGCCGGTACATGAGGTTATGCTGAGCAGTGCCGTCAGTGCACAGAGAGAAAGCACTTTTGTTTTCTGATAATTGCTATTCTTTTTCATCGAATCTAATGTTTTTAATTAAAATGTTGCTTTCAAATTGATACCATACAAACGCGTAGAAGGCAAACCGAACAAATCGACGCCATGCCATGCATTATGAGTAGATAAGGAGACGTCCGGATCGTTGGGAGCGTCTTTGTAGATAAAGAACAAATTGCGTCCTACCAATGAAACATCCAAGTTTTTGGAAACGCCAAGCAGGTTGCGGAAGGTATATCCAAACGAAACTTCGCGCAGGCGGAAGTTTGTAGCGGAATAGGCATACTCGCCAAGGGCTTTTTCCTTACCCGCCGTTGTTTCGTAATAGCGCTGAGCATCCATCTTTTTCCCGTTTCCAATATCTACTCCGCCTTGATCACGCGCATCGGCTGTAACCTGAGTTACACCAAAAGCATCGAGATAGCTCTGTGTCAAGTTGAACGTTGTGCCGCCAACCTTACCATCGAAGAGAAGATACAAACTAAAGTCCTTATATGTAAAATTGTTACCCCAACCTAATTGCCATTTGGAGTTTACGTTTCCTAAGTAATTTTGATCGCTATCGGTAAGCCGTGGATTGCCTTCTTCGGTAATTTCTACATTACCGTTTTCATCGCGCACCAAAGCGCGACCATATACATCACCATATGAACCGCCTTCTTTCAATTTGAAGTGAAGTCCCGAACCGCTACCCAAATCTACACCGTCGCCCAAACGCGAATCCAATTTCACAATCTTATTGTCGTTGTACGAGCTATTGAAATCCGTTCTCCAGCTCAGTTGTTCCGTTAAATCAAAACGATAGCTGGCTGATGCTTCAAAACCGCTATTCTGAAGATCGCCGGCATTGATGTAGTAGCTTTCGTACCCGCTGGCAAGCGGTGAAGCAATCTCGAAATACTGGTTTTTATTGTTCGTCTTATAATATGTAAAGTCCATATTAAAGCGGCTTTCATTCAAGGTGACATCAAAACCAAACTCCATGGAATGCATCTTTTCAGGCTTCATTTCAAGGAAAGGAGCCTTGGTGTTAGGACTCAGGTTTCCTCTGGTCATGGAATACATCGGGTGAGTAATATAGGCTGGAACATCGTTACCCACAATACTATACGAACCACGAACTTTCAGGAGGTTCACAAAATCGCTCATCGGGATTATTTCATTCAATAAGCCGGTTAAACCTACAGACGGATAGAAGTACGATACATTGTTGGTGAACGCCAAAGCTGACGACCAGTCGTTACGTCCCGTAATATCTATGTAAACCATTCCTTTGAAACCCAATTGAGCGGTTCCAAATACAGAGTTGAGGCTTTTACGGGGATGATTGTCGGTTTTATTATGTCCGTTTCCCTTGATATTTTCGGGCGTAAACATATTGGGCTGGTCTAAGTTCAGCTTATCGCTGTCGAGTGCAGTACGTACTATTTCAGTATCCATGAAGCTGGAACCTATCGAGGCATTGACTTCCCAAATTGCGTTAAATGTTTTGCTGAAGTTTACCATAATATCACCGTAAAACTGTCTGGAGGCGAGATTTTCAAGCACATAACGCCCATTACTTGGCGACCATGGCTCATTGGTCGTGGCATATATTTTCTGGTCATATTTATCTTTGGCATCATCCACGTTCAAACGCCCTTGAATATTCAGGTAATCTGTGATTTTCAGGTTTGCTGTAGCCGAGCCAATAAAACGCTCGCGTCCTTCTGTCGTCTTCATGCGATTCAACACCCAATAAGGATTGGCAGCGAAATCATCTAAACTGGTGTACCAGTTTTGTGCATACAGGTTACGTCCGGGGTTGAATACTTCGTAATTTTGCTTATAATAATGGAAGTCGCCATTGGCAGGGAAGATATAAAGCCCGGTCAATGGATTATAGTAACTCCCTCCGTGCTGGCGATTGGTTCCCGACTGGGTAATATACGACAGCGAAGCATCCACTTTCAACCTGTTGTTGAACAAATTAAATGATTCGCGCGCGCTGATATTATGACGATAGAAATCGTTGGTGGGTACAATGCCCAAAGACGAAGTGTTGGCATACGAAAGGAAGCCCTGTGTTTTCTCTGTTCCTCCGTTGACAGTCACTGAATTAGTAAAAGTAGCGCCCGTGCGAAAGAATTCGCTTAGGCGATCTTTACCAGGTGCGTTGCCGGTGATTTTTTCGCCCCAACTATTTTTGCTGAGCTGGTCGCCTGTTTTAATTGCCCCATAAGTACCCTGCAGTTCCGGAGCGTTGAGGATATTTTCCAACATGGTGTTGGATGAAAATTCAACGCGCGTAGCGCCTTCACGTCCTTTCTTTGTGGTGATCATAATCACCCCGTTGGCAGCCATGCTACCGTAAAGAGCAGCTGCCGAAGCGCCTTTCAGAACATTCATACTGGCGATGTCATCCGGGTTCAGATTGGATAAAGCATCACCTCCGTCGCGACCTGCATATTCCTGTGCAAGCTGTGATGTTTGCGGGTTGCTCATCGGTACGCCATCCACTACAACTAAAGCCTGATTGTTTCCCCATGCCGATTTATTACCACGCAAAAGAATGTTAGACGAACCTCCGGCACCTGTAGAATTGGGAGTAATGACCAATCCAGCGACTTTTCCCTGTAGCGCATTCATCATGTTCGGGTCTTTAGCTCGCGTCAGTTCGCCTCCTCCTACCTGTTGGGTAGTATAGGTCAAACTTTTTGATTTCCGCTCAAGCCCCATAGCCGTTACAACTACTTCATCTATCTTTTGCGAATCTGAAAACAAATCCACGTTGATAACTGTCCGGTTTCCTACAAGCTCTTCTTTCGTTTGCATACCCAAATAAGAGAATTGCAGTATATCATTGGCATTTGCATCCAATGAATACTTACCATCAAGGTCTGCCACTGTTCCGACGGCAGTCCCTTTAATCAAAACATTGGCTCCGATAAGCGGTAAGTTGGCTTCTTTATCCATAACTACTCCCGTTATCTTCTTTTGTGCCCGAAGCACTTGTGCGCATGTTCCGATACAGAACAAGCACAAAAAAATTAAATACGTTTTTTTCATAATTTTGTTTGATAACAATTAAAATACTCCCCCAAATATAAATATTTTTAACTGATTTAGAAAATCCTGTTTAAACTTATTTAAAAAGAATCCTTCGGATACAGATAAAAATAGCAAGTGCAAACCCTATTCGGCTCTTAACTTTACGGAAGTAGAGGTTTTGTTTTATGGTAGCACAAAATATATCTGGCGGAATTTGCGCGTATGGTAGTTAATAAGTTGTTATTGTACCTAATGTAATGTATTGATAAGATATGAGAATAGAATGAAAATCCTCTTAAAATAGAGCGAAAAACGGGACTCGAACCCGCGACCCTAACCTTGGGAAGGTTATGCTCTACCAACTGAGCTACTTTCGCAATCGCGATGCAATATTAATCAATATTTCAATAAACAGGCAAGCTATCACTCAAAATTACACCTAAATGATTTTTGTAAGTCACCGAAGCGACCATCAGCCTATCAAAAGATTTTCTCCAATTCTGTCTTGTCCTGAAATAGCTTTACTAAATAATTCAAGTTGCTATTTATAATTTCAGCATTCTGTCTAAGGTATATCCCCAGATAAAAGCAATGAGTTTAATAAGAAATCCTTTTTCCGTCACGACATGAATCGTTTTAGGCAAGTACTTGGCAAT
>SNRY01000594.1_pt1 | contig 11928 bp, 13 predicted proteins | sample 4693421 | NCBI WGS metagenome assembly SNRY01 (sample SAMN11003215, study PRJNA524138) | termite gut metagenome | isolation source: Bacteroidetes bacterial symbionts from single cell of protist host amplifed... | host: Streblomastix strix ... | reverse complement strand
TGAAGTGAGGTCATAATGTCATAATGATTAGTCTTTTTTTGCAAAATTACTAACAATTATTTGTATGACTAATTGGAATAAATATGGTTGATAACTAACCATATTTATTACCTTTTAATGCGTTGACTCTGAAGAACCCCTTCTAATTAAGAACTGTTTAAAGTTGATTAAAACATGTTTGATGAGAACTCCAAAGTACATGATTTAGACCTATTGCACACTTCATTCACACTTAAATTGGTTAATTTACACTTCTATCATACCTCTATCACGCTTAAATAGGTTATTTCTATCCAAATTAAGCGTGAAAGTAGGTAAGTTAAGTGTGAAGGTGGACACATTAAGTGTGAATAGAACAGTTGGAATAGGTTTATACGTTAGGAAGTGATACGTAAAAAGCGAAGCGCTTTTCATTTCATTCACTTAAAAAAGTAAAAAATGTTATTAAAATGACAGGAAAACATTAATTTTGTTCACTCGCAATAGTAAGAAACTGTTTAAATTTTCTTAGATGATTATATTATTGGGCATCCAAGAGATAAAAGCCGGAATCCGAAGGATTCGCATATTGATAGAAATAGCAAATAAAAGTAATATTCGACTCTGTAGGAGTCGAATCAAATGGTGTATTCGGCATATCTATACATACGTAACTCCTTCGGAGTTTTCATCAAACATGTTTTAATCAACTTTAAACAGTTTCTAAATAGAAATCAAGAATTGATGAATAAAAGGATTTTAATCGGTTTGTGCTTGTTCCCCGTTTGTTTGTTCGGACAGATCAATACGGAAAGGGTGATGATGATTGCACGAAATGCCTTGTATTTTGAAGATTACATACTTTCCATTCAATATTTCAATCAAGTGATAAATGCTAAACCATATTTATATGAACCTTATTTTTACAGGGGATTAGCTAAAATCAATTTGGATGATTTTCAAGGAGCAGAAGTTGATTGCGATGCCGCTATTCAGCGCAATCCCTTTGTAGTGGGGGCATATCAGATTCGGGGGTTTGCCCGGATTAGACAGCGGAAATACGAAGGAGCCATAGAAGATTATAAAAAGGCGTTGGAATACGCTCCCGAAAATTTAACGCTTTGGCATAATTTAGCGTTGTGCCATATTCAACAGGAAGCGTATGAGGAAGCTGAAAATGACATCAGCTCAATTTTGACCATTGCTCCCAAATACACCCGTGCCTATTTGATGCGTGGTGAAGTAATGCTGAAACAAAATGATACGATTCGCGCCTTGCAGAATTTTGACATAGCCGTCGACATGGATAAATACGAACCTGATGTGTGGGCTGCCCGTGCCATCTTGAAACTTCGACAGGCAAAATACACCGAAGCAGAAACGGACTTGGACAATGCTCTTCGGTTGAATGCAAGGAATGTAGGGAATTATATCAACCGCGCTTTGGCGCGTTTCCACCAAAACAATTTGAGGGGAGCCATGAGCGATTACGATATGGCGCTGGATATAGACCCGAATAACTTTATCGGGCATTATAACCGCGGGCTGCTTCGGGCGCAAGTGGGAGACGACAACCGCGCCATTGAGGATTTTGATTTTGTAATCGAGATAGAACCCGACAATATGCCAGCGCTGTTTAATCGCGGGCTGCTCCGGGCGCAAACGGGTGATTTGCGAGGTGCAATCAACGACTATTCGACCGTTATCGACACATATCCGAACTTCATTACTGGCTATCATTACCGCGCCGAAGCCAAAAGACAGTTAGGCGACCGTAAAGGAGCCGAAGCGGATGAACTTAAAATACTGAAAATGGACTTGGACAGGCGTAACGGCAAGCCTGTTGACAACAACGTTACCGCAACGGATACGGCAGAAAATACCGAAACGGAAGATAACAGTAAAACTCGCAGGAAATCCGACAGAAACATGAATAACTTTCGGAAAATAGTCATTGCGGACGATTCGGAAGCGGAACAGCGTTATGCGAGCGATTATCGCGGAAAAGTGCAGGATAAAAACGTTAGCGTCAGAATAGAGCCGATGTATGCGCTTACTTACTACGAAAAAACAAGCGATACGAAACGCTCTGTTCATTATCATAAGTTTATTGACGACTTGAATCGTTCCGGCATCTTCCCTCAACGTTTGCGGATAAGCAATGCGGAAGCTCCCTTGACGCAAGAACAAGTGAACGCGCATTTTGCGTTGATTGATACGCATACTTCCGCCATGATGACCAATCCCGACCATGCAGTCAACCGTTTCATGCGGGCAATGGATTTTTATCTGGTACAAGATTTTTCCGGCTGTATCGAAGACTTGACGCAAGTTACGATAGCGGACGATTCCTTTTTTCCTGCTTATTTTATGAGGGCGTTGGTGCGATACAAACAATTAGAATACCAAAAAGCGGAAGAAGAGATAGTGCTGGCTTCGGGAAATATATTTGAAAAGAAAAAGGAAACCACCGTTGGCGTAGCGGATTATGATTTGATAAGAAATGATTTGGACAGGGTGATTGCCTTGGCTCCCGACTTTGTGTATGCTTATTATAATCGCGGGAATATATCAGCTTCGTTGAAAGATTATCGCGCAGCCATTGCAGACTATGATGCGGCAATCAGTCAAAATAAAGATTTTGCCGAGGCTTATTTCAATCGCGGATTGACACACATCTTTTTGGGAAACAACAAGCAAGGAATCAGTGATTTGAGTAAAGCCGGCGAGTTGGGGATTGTATCGGCATATAATATCATAAAGCGGTTTACGGAAATGCCGGAATGAGAAACTGCATGGGACGAATATTGGCAATAGATTACGGGAGGAAACGCACGGGAATAGCTGTAAGTGATACCATGCAGATGATTGCAAACGGATTGACCACCGTATCCGGCAGTGAATTGGAAGCATTTATTGTGAATTATGTAAAAGCCGAACCGGTGGATCGTATCGTTGTCGGAATGCCCAAACAAATGAACAATGACGCATCGGAAAACGCAAAATACGTCATTGCTTTTGTGCGGTTATTAAAAAAACAATTACCGGATATGCTTATTGAGTTTGTTGACGAACGTTTTACGTCCGTTTTGGCGCATCGAACCATGCGCGATGCCGGTCTGAAAAAGAAAGCCCGACAAAACAAAGCCTTGGTTGACGAAATCAGCGCGACCATTATTCTTCAAACTTACCTTGAGAGCAAACGATATTAAGATATGATTTTACCTATTTATTTATATGGACAACCTATTTTAAGAAAGGTTGCCCAAGATATTACTCCGGATTACCCGAACCTGAAAGAACTGATAAAAAATATGTTCGAAACAATGGACAATGCAGACGGAGTTGGTTTGGCTGGAACTCAGATAGGTTTACCCATTCGCATTGTAGTTGTCAATTTAGATGCAATATCCGATAAACACCCAGAGTATAAAGGCTTCCGAAAAACATATATCAACGCTCATATTATCAGCACGGAAGGTGAGGAAACGGATATGGAAGAGGGCTGTTTGAGCATTCCCGGCATTCATGAAATCGTGAAAAGACCAAGTAAAATTCACGTACAATATATGGACGAAGATTTTACGGAACACGACGAAGTGGTTGAAAGTTATCTGGCTCGTGTCATGCAGCATGAGTTCGGTCATTTGGAAGGAAAACTCTTTATTGATTATATTTCACCACTCCGCAAGCAAATGATAAGGGGTAAGCTGAACGGATTCCTAAAAGGAAAATATCAATGTTCCTACAAAATGAAAGCGGTAAAATAAACTTCACTCTTTGAGATACTTTACCCCATGCGACAATAATTATGTATTAGAATTATTTTATCTTTGTATCGCTTTTGCGAGAACAAAATCTGTTGTATGTATAAAATAAATTAAACATCATTATCATGAAAATTTCACATATTGAACATTTGGGTATTGCCGTAAGCAGCATTGAAGAGGCTCTTCCATATTATGAAAATGTATTGGGGTTGAAATGTTACAACATTGAGACTGTAGAAGATCAAAAAGTAAAAACCGCTTTCTTGAGAGCAGGAGATACTAAAATCGAATTGCTTGAACCTACCAGCCCCGACAGCACCATTGCCAAATTCATCGAGAACAGGGGTGCAGGTATTCACCATATTGCTTTTGCCGTTGCCGACGGTGTGGCAAATGCGTTGACAGAAGCCGAGACCAACGGCATTCGTGTAATAGACAAAGCCCCCCGTAAAGGCGCGGAAGGATTAAATATTGCATTCCTCCACCCGAAATCAACACAAGGAGTATTGACGGAACTTTGCGAACAATAAATAGGTAAACATATTATTCACATAAAAAACACTAAATATTCATGAGTAACCAGCTTGAAAAAGTAAAAGAGCTTATTGAACTTCGCGTGCAAGCCCGTTTGGGTGGAGGCGAAAAAGCTATCGACAAACAACACGAAAGAGGCAAATATACTGCTCGCGAACGTATCGCTCAACTGTTGGACGAAGGCAGTTTCGAGGAGTTGGATATGTTTCTGCAACACAGATGTACAAACTTCGGACAAGACAAGAAACATTTCTTGGGCGACGGCGTAGTAACGGGATACGGAACTATTGACGGTCGTTTGGTTTATGTGTTTGCACAAGATTTTACCATTTTTGGCGGCTCTCTGTCGGAAACTATGTCGCAAAAAATATGTAAGGTAATGGATAAGGCAATGAAGATGGGTGCTCCGGTAATCGGTATCAACGACTCCGGTGGTGCTCGTATTCAGGAAGGGGTCAATGCGTTGGCGGGATATTCGGAAATATTCCAACGCAATATTTTGGCTTCGGGTGTCATTCCACAGATTTCCGGTATATTCGGTCCTTGTGCCGGAGGTGCAGTGTACTCTCCTGCATTGACGGACTTTACGCTGATGACGGAAGGAACTTCCTATATGTTCCTGACAGGTCCGAAAGTGGTGAAAACCGTTACGGGTGAAGATGTAACTCAAGAAGATTTGGGTGGCGCAAGCGTTCATGCCAGCAAATCGGGTGTAACCCATTTCACGGCAGCTACGGAAGAAGAAGGTTTGGCTACTATTCGCAAACTGCTTGGTTATCTTCCGCAAAACAATTTGGAAGAAGCCCCCCTACTTGCCTGTGCAGACCCGATTGACCGCATGGAAGATTCATTGAATGAAATAATCCCCGACAGTACCAATCAGGCTTATGATATGTATGAAGTTATCGGTGCTATTGTGGACGACGGTGGGTTTCTGGAAGTTCAGAAAGATTATGCCAAAAACATTATTGTAGGATTTGCCCGTTTCAACGGACAATCTGTGGGTGTGGTTGCCAATCAGCCCAAATATTTGGCAGGCGTACTCGATTGCAATGCTTCCCGCAAAGGGGCGCGTTTTGTTCGTTTCTGCGATGCCTTCAATATTCCTTTGGTAACGTTGGTTGATGTTCCGGGATTCCTTCCGGGTACGGGACAGGAGTACAACGGTGTCATCCTTCATGGAGCCAAATTACTGTATGCTTATGGTGAAGCTACTGTTCCCAAAGTAACCGTTACGTTGCGCAAATCTTACGGCGGTTCGCACATTGTGATGAGTTGCAAACAACTTCGCGGTGATATGAACTACGCATGGCCCACGGCAGAGATTGCTGTTATGGGTGGTGCGGGAGCAGTAGAAGTGCTATACGCCAAAGAAGCCAAAGAGGCTGCTATTCCGGCAGCGTATATGGCAGAGAAAGAAGCGGAATACACCAAACTCTTTGCCAACCCTTACAATGCTGCTAAATATGGTTATATTGATGACGTTATCGAACCAAGAAACACTCGTTTCCGCGTTATCCGCGCATTGCAACAGTTGCAGACCAAGAAGCTAACCAATCCTGCCAAGAAACATGGTAATATTCCGTTATAACCAACAAAAAACATCCATTGTTATGAATAAAAGAAGAATAGGGATATTTATTGCGTTGGCGGCAGTTGTATGTTTGGGAGTAAAAGCGCAAAGCACTTCAAGTTTGCGGATTAATGAAGTCTTGGTTGTTAACGAAACAAACTTCCAAGACGACTACGGCTTGCAAAGCGCATGGATAGAAATATTCAACAGCTCTTTTGCAACTGTGGATTTGAAAGGTTGTTTTCTGACCAACGATAGAAACAATCCCATGAAGTACCCCATTCCCAAAAGCGATGTGTTGACCAAAATCAGTTCTCGTCAACATGCGTTGTTTTGGGCAGACGGCATACCGTCAAAAGGAACGTTTCACGTAAACTTTACGCTTGACCCCGATAAGGAAAATTACATTGCACTATATGATTCAAATGGTAAGACATTGATTGACGAGGTTGTGATACCTGCCGGACAAATTGCCGACCATTCTTATGCGCGCGAAAACGACGGAGGTCCTAACTGGGTAGTGAAAGGTGGCAGTGAAGACAGTTATGTTACTCCAAGCACCAATAACAAGACTGATGACAGAAACAAAAAGATAGAGAATTTCAAGAAGCACGATTCCGTGGGGGTTGGAATGTCTATCATAGCTATGTCTGTTGTATTTATCGGTTTGGTATTGTTGTATATTTCATTTAAAATAGTGGGAAATACGGCTGTCAGACTGACCAAACGCAATGCGATGAAAGCTCACGGCATTACAGATAAAGCCGAAGCCAAAGAAAGATTCGGAGGCGCATTGTCCGGTGAGGAATATGCTGCGATTGCGATGGCAATTCATGAACATACAAACGATGTACACGATATCGAAGATATGATTCTGACTATAGACAAAGTAAAACGCACGTATTCTCCATGGAGTTCAAAGATTTATACCTTGCGCGAAACACCTAGAAAATAAATACAATCTTTAAAATAAGCAAAAGAAAAAGATGAAACAATATAAGTATAAAATCAATGGTAACAACTATAACGTGGTAGTCAATGATGCGGAAGAAAATATTGTACACGTTGAGGTGAACGGTACTTCCTATAAAGTGGAACTCGATAAGGCGGTTAAAGCGCCTGCCAAGAAGATTATTCGTCCGGCTGCCGCTCCTAGAACGGAAAGTGGTACGCCGGTTGTAACTCGTCCGGCTGCCAGTGGAAAGAAAGATGCATTGAAAACCCCGCTTCCGGGTGTGATTCTTGATATTCGTGTCAAAGAAGGAGATGTAGTGAAGAAAGGACAAACGTTGCTTATCCTCGAAGCCATGAAAATGGAAAACAACATCAATGCCCACAAAGACGGAAAAATAGCTACTATTAGCGTAAACAAAGGAGACTCTGTGCTTGAAGGTGCAGACCTCGTAATAATCGAATAATACCATGGGAGATTTCATAACATTTTTAGGACATAACCTCGCTGACTTCTGGCAATATACAGGATTTGCCAATGCAACGGTTGGACATGCCGTAATGATAGTGTTCGGACTCATCTTTATCTACTTGGCAATAGCCAAAGAGTTTGAGCCGATGTTGTTGATTCCTATCGGATTCGGTATTCTTATCGGTAATATTCCGTTTAATTTGACGGCAGGGCTTCAGGTAGGTATCTATGAACAAGGGTCGGTATTGAATATTCTATATCAAGGGGTAACATCCGGTTGGTATCCGCCGCTTATCTTCTTGGGTATCGGGGCTATGACGGACTTCTCGGCGCTTATTTCCAATCCGAAACTAATGCTAATCGGGGCTGCTGCACAGTTCGGTATCTTCGGGGCGTATGTTATCGCCTTGGCGATTGGCTTTGAACCCAATCAGGCAGGGGCTATCGGTATTATCGGGGGGGCTGACGGACCGACGGCTATTTTCTTATCATCCAAGCTGGCTCCAAATTTGATGGGGGCTATTGCCGTATCGGCGTATTCGTACATGGCATTGGTTCCGGTGATTCAACCGCCCGTTATGCGTCTGTTGACTACTCACAAAGAAAGACTAATCCGCATGAAACCGCCGCGTGTGGTATCTCATACGGAAAAGGTGATATTCCCTATTGTCGGTCTGTTGTTGACCACGTTTCTGGTACCTTCGGGGCTTCCGTTGTTAGGGATGTTGTTTTTTGGTAATTTATTGAAAGAAAGCGGCGTAACTCGTCGTTTGGCGAATACGGCAAGCGGACCATTGATTGATACTATTACGATTCTGTTGGGGTTGACGGTGGGGGCTTCTACGCAAGCTTCTCAATTCCTCACATGGAATTCTATATTAATCTTTTTCTTGGGGGCTATATCATTCTTCCTTGCCACAGGTGCAGGGGTATTGTTCGTTAAGTTCTTCAATATCTTCCTGAAAACAAGCAATAAGATTAATCCGCTTATTGGTAATGCCGGCGTATCGGCTGTTCCCGACTCGGCGCGTATTTCTCATACTGTCGGTTTGGAATACGACCCAACCAATTATCTGTTGATGCACGCTATGGGACCAAATGTGGCAGGAGTTATCGGCTCGGCTGTTGCTGCGGGGGTATTACTCGGATTTTTGATGTAACGTTCTATCACAACTTATTGTAAAGAGATATGAAAAGGGGGGAATACCCCCTTTTTCAGTTGAATGCCACTTGAAGCAATACTATCCTTGTTATTTGAAATAAATATGTATATTTGTAACGATAAAATGATACGGGTGGTTTTGTACAGAGTAATAATCTAAAAACACAAGAATATGTTGTATATTAAATGTATGCATCCCCAGATTTTGTCAGCATTGGGGAAGATGGGACACGGGTCAAGGATTCTAATCTCCGACGGTGGTTATCCGCATATTACAGCCAGCAATCCAAGTGCGGAAAAAGTATATCTGAATCTGACACAAGGATTATTGACGGTTTCTCAGGTTTTGGAGGTCTTAAAGGAGACGGTTCCTATGGAAGAAATCACTTTGATGACTCCTCCGGACGGCACGATGCAACCCATTTTTGAAGAATATAAGCATATTGTAGCTGATGTTCCATTTACTTATGTGCCGCAATTTCCGTTTTATGAATTGGCTCAGGAAAGCAATGTGGGATTGGTGATTGCTACCGGAGATGTGCGCAATTATGCTAATATGATTATCAAAGTAGGTTTTATCAAACATGCGGAAGGTCGCGGGAAGTATTAAGGATTTGTGGCATTATCTAAATCAAAAACAAGAGATAAACTGGTTGATACCGCTCGTCAACTGTTTGTGAAGGTGGGGGTTGGAAATACCACCATGAATGACATAGCTATTGCTTCAAAAAAGGGAAGAAGGACTCTTTATACTTATTTCAAGAGTAAGGAGGATATCTTCTTGGCGGTTGTAGAATCGGAATTGGCAATTCTTTCCGATACTATGCAGCGAGTAGCCGACAAAGAAACTTCACCGGACATTAAAGTTATCAAAATCATTTTTACGCATTTGGAGGCTATCAAAGAGGTTGTGGAGAGAAATGGAACCCTTCGCGGAGATTTCTTTCGCGATATTTGGAAGGTGGAGAAAGTCCGTAAGAACTTTGATACCAAAGAAATTCAGTTTTTCAGAAAGATATTACAAGAAGGAAAGGACAAGGGTGTGTTTAATATTGACGATGTGGAAATGACCGCCGTATTGTTGCATTATTGCGTTAAAGGTATTGAAGTTTCTTATATTCGTGGACGCATCGGGGATAACTTGGACGAGGAAACCCGCAAAAGATACGCTACAAACATTGTGTTTGGCGCATTGCAGAGGAATGAGAGTTTATAAATAATTACAATCTTTAGTATGGGACTATTAGAAGGAAAAACAGCCGTTGTTACCGGAGCTGCACGTGGCATCGGTAAGGCAATTGCTTTAAGGTTTGCTTCGGAAGGAGCCAACATTGCATTCACGGATTTGGTTATTGATGAGAATGCGCAGAAAACAGAACAAGAAATCATTGCAACGGGAGTAAAAGCAAAAGGCTATGCTTCAAACGCATCCGACTTTGCAGATACGGAAAGGGTAGTAGCTGAAATCCAGAAAGATTTTGGGCATATAGACATCTTGGTGAACAATGCCGGTATCACCCGTGACGGATTGATGATGCGCATGACAGAGCAACAATGGGATATGGTTATCAACGTAAACCTGAAATCTGCTTTCAACTTTATTCATGCCTGTACTCCGATAATGATGCGCCAAAAGGTAGGAAGCATTATCAATATGGCGTCCGTAGTGGGAGTATCCGGTAATGCCGGTCAAAGTAATTATTCCGCTTCAAAGGCGGGTATGATTGGTTTGGCTAAATCAATAGCCAAAGAGCTTGGTTCTCGCGGCATACGCGCCAATGCCATTGCTCCGGGATTCATTATTACGGATATGACCGCCCAATTGAGTGATGAAGTAAAAGCCGAATGGGAAAAAACTATCCCGTTGCGCCGCGGCGGAACGCCCGAAGATGTGGCAAATGTAGCTGTGTTTTTGGCATCCGACCTTGCTGCTTATGTAACGGGACAAGTGATTCATTGTTGCGGCGGCATGAATACTTGAGCAATGACCGTTATATACGAAGATAATCATATAATTGCCGTCAATAAGACTGCTTCCGAGATAGTTCAGGGAGACAAGACAGGCGATACTCCGCTTTCGGAAACCATCAAATTGTATCTGAAAGAAAAGTATCAAAAGCCGGGTAATGTTTTCATCGGTGTTACTCACCGGTTGGACCGTCCCGTAAGCGGTCTCGTTCTTTTTGCCAAAACCGGTAAGGCGTTGGCTCGTTTGAATGAGATGTTTAAGAATGGGGAGATTAAAAAGTCATACTGGGCAGTCGTCAAAAACCAACCGGCAGAACCTGAAAGTGAATTGGTGCATTACTTGACGCGCAGCGAAAGAGCCAACAAAAGTTATGCCTATGACAAGGAAACTCCGCAGTCTAAAAAAGCCATTCTTCATTATAAACTCATCGGACATTCACACAACTATCATCTGCTTGAAATAGAATTGAAGACGGGACGGCATCACCAAATTCGTTGTCAATTGGCAAAAATAGGTTGTCCTGTTAAAGGAGACTTGAAATATGGCGCACCCCGTTCCAATCCGGACGGAAGTATTTGCCTTCATGCCAGAGAAATAAAATTTATTCATCCCATATCCCAAAAATGGATAGAATTGGAGGCTCCCGTGCCTGATGGAAATTTATGGGCGGGATTTGAAATGGTGTAACAATTCCATTCGCCGCTACCTCCCTGTCCTGTCAATACCAATTTTTTGTATATAATAATCTCGAATAGGCGGGGGAAAATTATAATAGAGAAATAATTGCATGTATTGGCGAGAATATGTATATTTGTAGATTCAGTGTTGATTATGATAGTATTCAGGAGAAAAATAATAGTGCTTTGCCTGCTCTGTATGCCTTTATGGGTAACAACGATACATGCGGCATCGTTTCGGAAAACGAAAGGGACGGTTATGCCGGTGGTTCGTTATTATCAAGGTACGCAATTGGTTGATGAATTGGCTTTTCATCTCACAGGAGAAGACCGTATCACAGATGCCTATGGAGCAGAATGGCAACTATCCGCTCGTATTCAACCGGTAAAAGGGCAGCCGGATGCGCAGGATTATTGCCTGACGTGGACACTCGTGAAGGGCGAAGTGAAGGAAGCCGCCGTTGGCGTTAACTTTCTTTTCAAAGAGTGGAATGCGCAAGAATTTGTATTCGTCCCTGCCATTGTCTATGATGGCAATCGCTTTGATGTGAAAGATATAAAATACCCCCCCTATTGGTACGACAAAAACGAATGGCGTTTGGACATGCCTACTACTACAACCGTCCAGCCTTCTTTGGGGAGGGGAGGGGGAGGAAAAATTGAGTTGAATACCGGAAATGCCTCTACTCCCTTAATGGCATTTCATTCTCCTGACAAACAACTTGGGTGGATGGTGCTGACCGGTCAAGGAAGCCGGTTCGGCAATCACGGTTTTTCGATTGAAGAGGATGTGGGACGTGCAGAAGCTTTGTTTTCTATTACTGCGCCTGCGGTACGTGAG
>SNRY01000593.1_pt1 | contig 11961 bp, 11 predicted proteins | sample 4693421 | NCBI WGS metagenome assembly SNRY01 (sample SAMN11003215, study PRJNA524138) | termite gut metagenome | isolation source: Bacteroidetes bacterial symbionts from single cell of protist host amplifed... | host: Streblomastix strix ... | reverse complement strand
AAAACACGGAAAACTCCTGCATATTTATTACTGAGGGCGATTCCGCCAGTGGGTCCATAACCAAAAGCCGTGATGTAAACACTCAAGCCGTATTCAGTTTGCGTGGCAAGCCTTTGAATTCGTTTGGGCTGACGAAAAAAGTAGTTTATGAAAATGAAGAATTTAATTTACTTCAAGCAGCATTGAACATAGAAGACGGTCTCGAAGGTTTGCGTTACAATAAAGTCATTGTAGCTACCGATGCCGATGTGGACGGTATGCATATTCGTTTGCTATTGATAACCTTTTTTTTGCAGTTTTTCCCCGATTTGATTAAAAAAGGTCATGTTTATATATTACAAACGCCTCTGTTCAGAGTACGCAATAAGAAAAAGACTTTTTATTGCTATTCCGAAGAAGAACGTATAAAAGCTATCAAAGCCTTGGGTCCTAATCCTGAAATTACTCGTTTTAAAGGTTTGGGAGAGATTTCCCCTAATGAGTTCAAATACTTTATAGGAGAGGATATTCGTTTGGAACAGGTTAAGTTACGGAAGAACGATTCGGTGAAAGAGCTTCTTGAATTCTATATGGGGAAAAATACGATGGAACGGCAAGGATTTATTATTAATAATTTGGTGATAGAGGAAGATATTGCTTGAAAGAGAAAAAAGCAGTTAAAAAAGTAACTAGTAATTAAACGTTTATAGAGATGAAAACATCGGTGTGGCTTACCTATGACTTGGGGGTAAAAGGTGATTATAAAGGATTATACGCATGGTTAGATGACCATGAAGCTATTGAATGCGGAAATAATCTCGCTTATTTTAAATATGAATTTAATGATAATGATTCATTTGAAAATAATCTTCGCAAGGATTTAGAAAGAAAAGTAACATTTGAGCCGGGTAATAGAATTTATGTTGTAAGAGTGAAAAATATAGATGGACAGAAAAAAACGATAGGCTCTTTTTTAATAGGAAAAAGAAAAGCAAGTTCATGGGAAGGCTATGGAGAAAAAGTAGATGATACGAAAGAGATAGAATGAGTAACATACTAATTGATACTTGCTTTTGGTATGCCTATTATGATGATAGAGATGTTCAACATCATTTAGCCATAGAGTTGTTTGAATATTTAGGATTGGCAAATGCGATTATTATTCCGTATCCGACTTTGTATGAAACTATAAATACAAGATTTTCAAAACGTAAAGATTGGATTGATTCGTTTAATAATATACTTACCAATAATGAATCTGTTAGAATAATTAATGATGATGAATATAAAGAAAAAGCTCTTAAGCTAACTTTTGATTATTCTATAAATAGAAAGCAGCCAATAAGTTTTGTTGATATGATTATCAGATTAATGCTTGATGATGCAGACTTAAAGATTGATGCTTTAGTAACGTTCAATGAAAAAGATTTTAGCGATATATGTTATCAAAAAAATATTGACTTAATAAACAAATAACATACAGGTAATTACATGAAACGAGCGATATTTCCCGGAACTTTTGACCCCTTCACCATCGGACACGATTCTATCGTTCGCCGCACGCTCCAATTCATGGACGAACTTATTATCGGAATCGGTATCAATGAAAATAAAAATACGTATTTCTCTATTGATAAACGATTGATGTCCATCCGGCAACATTACAAAGATCAGCCACAAGTACAGGTGATGTCTTACGACAGCCTTACTATTGATTTTGCCCAACAACTAAATGTCCGGTTTATTATCCGTGGTATTCGGACAATGAAAGACTTTGAATACGAAGAAACTATAGCCGACATCAACCGTAAACTTTCCGGCATAGAAACTATTTTACTCTTTGCCGAGCCGGAATTCGCTTATGTGAGTTCTACCATGGTACGTGAGTTGTTAAGTTACGGTAAAGATGTCAGCTGTTTTCTTCCTGAAGGAATCGAAATATAATCAATGAAAATAGAATGAAGTATTCTTTCAAAACCAACAATTCTCTTCGCCCTATTTTCAATAGGGCTTTTGTCTGCTCATTTGTTTATTGGCAACTTGGTATAACCGGTATTCAATCGCAAAATGCCATTACCCCTGCTTTATCCAAACTGCAAATGGTAGAGTCTGCCATAACAAACTTGTATGTTGATAAGGTAGATGAAGCTAAATTAGTTGAAGAAACCATCATGAAGATGTTGTCTCAACTTGACCCTCATTCTACATACTCAAATCCGGAAGAAGTAAAAAGAATGAATGAACCCTTGATAGGAAACTTTGAAGGTATCGGTGTGTACTTTAATATGGTTGAAGATACTTTATATGTTATTCAGCCAATAAACAACGGACCTTCGGAAAGGGTGGGTATTTTAGCCGGCGACCGTATTATTGCCATAAACGATACTGTTATAGCAGGTGTGAAAATGAGCAATGAAAAAATTATGAGTCGTTTACGAGGACCGAAGGAAACGGAAGTAAATCTTACTATTATAAGAAAAGGTGTTAACGAATCGCTTACATTTATCGTCAAACGCGACAAGATCCCGCTTTACAGTATAAATGCCTCTTATATGATTCAGCCTAAAATAGGATATATCCGTATAGAACACTTTGGAACAACTACTATCAACGAATTTAGAGAAGCATTGGCTAAACTTCAAAAGGAAGGCATGAAAGATCTTATTCTTGACCTGCAAGAAAATGGAGGAGGCTATCTTAACGCTGCCATTGACATAACAAATGAGTTTCTGGCTCAGCAAGAACTTATAGTATATACTGAAGGAAGAGCAGCAAATCGAAACGAATCTTTGGCTAAAGGTGATGGCAAGTTTCAAAAAGGTCGTATCGTACTATTGATAAATGAGCATACAGCTTCGGCAAGTGAAATTGTCAGTGGAGCTATACAGGATTGGGACAGAGGTGTAATTGTCGGTCGACGCTCTTTTGGCAAAGGATTGGTACAATATCCTATGAATTTGCCGGATGGCTCCATGGTTCGTCTTACTATTGCCCGTTATTATACGCCGGCGGGGCGTTGTATTCAAAAACCGTATGAAAACATAGAGCAATATCGTACGGACATCTATGACAGGTATAATAGAGGTGAGATGATGAGCGTTGATAGTATTCATTTCCTTGATTCATTGCAATATAAAACAAGAAAATTGGGACGTATCATTTATGGTGGCGGTGGTATCATGCCCGATTATTTTGTGCCGATTGATACAACCTTTTATACCGATTACTATCGCAATTTACGAGATAAAGGTGTTATTATAAAAACAGCTGTAAAATACGTAGATAATTATCGTAATGAATTACTCAAAAGGTATAAAAAATTTGAGACTTTTAACAAGCAGTTTTTCATTAACGACTTTGATTTGCTATTGGCTGATATGAAAGAGCTATCCGAAAAAGAAAAGATAGCATTTAACGAAAAAGAGTATGCTGTTTCACTACCGTTTATAAAAACACAACTCAAAGCATTCATAGCCAGAGATATTTGGGGAGCGGACAATTATTATCAAATTATAAACACAACAAACAAAAGTGTTACACGCGCCGTTGAAATACTAAACTCCGAAGAATATAAAAAGATATTGAGTTCCGGCAATACTCATTAAATGTATGTGCTATACCCTCTCTTTCCCTTCTCGTATAAATGCTGTTATCCGGCTCCCTTCTTCCAAAAGTATCAGCAATCGCATACTCATCATCAATGCCCTTGCAGGAGGAACGTTTACTCCTGATAATCTTTCCGATTGTGATGATACTCAGGTTTTGATAAAAGCATTAAATACTACGGATGAGATAATAGATATTAGGGCAGCCGGTACGGCTATGCGTTTCTTAACCGCCTATCTGAGTATAACACCGGGTAGTCATATCCTTACAGGAACCGAGCGAATGTGCCAACGTCCTATCCAACCATTAGTAAATGCTTTACGTGAATTGGGAGCCAACATAGCATATACCGGTAACGAAGGTTTCCCCCCACTTCGTATTACCGGCACGAAACTAATCGGTAATGAAATATCTTTGAAAGGAGACATCAGTTCCCAATACATTTCTGCTTTATTGATGATAGCTCCTGTTTTAAAGAACGGTTTGCAATTGCATTTGACAGGAAAAATCATTTCCCGTCCTTATATCAATCTTACATTAAAGCTGATGCAAGATTTTGGCATTGATATCTCATGGAATTCTTCCGATACTATTTCCGTCAAGCATCAACCTTACCGGAGCGTACCCTTTATAGTGGAAAGCGATTGGAGTGCAGCCTCATATTGGTATCAAATAGTTGCTCTTTCGGAAACGGTGGAAATAGAATTGTTGGGATTATTTCGAAACAGTTATCAGGGAGATAGTCGCGGAGCGGAAATTTTTGCTCGTTTAGGGGTAGAAACTGTTTTTACCGATACAGGTGTTAGAGTAAGAAAAACAGGGATATGTGTTGAAAAGTTGGAAGAAAATTTCATTGATATTCCGGATTTGGTACAAACATTTGTTGTAACTTGCGCTTTGATGAATATCCCTTTTCGTTTCACCGGATTACAAAGTTTAAAGATAAAAGAAACCGACCGCATAGCAGCCCTTATTGCCGAACTTTGTAAATTAGGTTATACGTTACGAGAAGAAGAAGATTCGATTTTAATATGGGAAGGCGAACACCAAGAGGCACAGTCCTTTCCCATTATAAAAACGTACGAAGATCATCGTATGGCAATGGCTTTTGCTCCGGCTGCTATCCGTCATCCGGATATATGTATTGCTGATCCGTATGTAGTTTCCAAATCATATCCCTATTATTGGGAAGATTTGAAGCAAGTGGGAGTTAACATTTATGAAGAAAAGTGAAAATCATCAATAATAATTATGTCTTATGAAAAGAATATTAACAGTATTTGTATTTAGCGTGCTCTGTTATACCATTAGTGCACAAGACAATTTTGTGTTTACCAAGATAAAAGAGAATCCCATAACTTCCATTAAAAACCAGAACCGGTCAGGTACTTGTTGGAGTTTTTCAACTCTTGGTTTTCTGGAGTCGGAACTTCTTCGTACAGGAAAGGGTGAATATGACCTCTCGGAAATGTTTGTTGTTCATCATACAATGGTGGATCGTGCCGAACATTATGTACGTTTACACGGGGGTAATTCCTTTGCGGCGGGCGGAGTTTTCTCTGATGTGTTGTATTGTTTGAAACATTACGGACTTGTTCCGCAAGAAATCATGCCGGGAATTATGTATGGTGATACACTTCCGGTACATACTGAATTAGACGCCGTAGCAGGTGCTTATGTGAATGCTATCGCCAAAGGATCTTCTAAAAAACTTACTCCCGTGTGGAAGCAAGGACTTTGCGCCATTTATGATACTTATTTGGGTAAATATCCTGAAAAGTTTGTTTATCAAGGAAATGAATACACTCCGATAACTTTTGCTCAATCATTGGGATTAAATCCTGACAACTATGTGTCATTGACTTCTTATGCTCACCATCCCTTTTATAGCAAGTTTGCCATTGAAATACAGGATAATTGGCGCAATAGTGATTCATGGAACTTGCCTATAGACGAACTTATGACAGTTATAGACAATGCAACGGAAGCAGGGTTTACCGTAGCATGGGCGAGTGATGTAAGCGAAGGAGGATTCACCAATGGTACTGCAGTGGTCTCGGACACAAGTGAAATTACACAAGAGACGCGCCAAACGGCTTTTGATAATTGGGAAAGTACTGACGATCATGGAATGCTTATCTACGGAATAGCCGAAGATGAAACAGGGAAAAGATATTACATGGTAAAAAACTCTTGGGGAACAAAGAATAAATATAACGGTATATGGTATGCCTCAAAAGATTTTGTAAAGTATAAAACGATAAATATTCTTGTTCATAAAAACGGAATACCGAAAAATATCGCAAAAAAATTAAGCTTGTAAAAATGGCACTAACCCTTTTCGGGTGTGTTACTTATAAGAAATACCCCTTCAGGATATTCTATATTGGTTAAAAATAAAGCATGTCCTGAAGCGGAACTTCCAGCTTTACACCGGTCTTTCTGTTCGATTATCTTCCGAAAGCCTTCAACAGACAATTTTCCACGTCCCACTTCAAATAGAGTGCCGACAATGGCACGTACCATATTACGCAGAAACCTGTTTGCGCGAATGGTAAATACCCAAGTTGTTTCGTTTTCTCTTGTCCATTCGGCATGAGTTATCTTGCAAAGTTTGGTTTTTACGTTCGTATGTAATTTACTGAAACTTGTGAAGTCAGAGTAATCGAATAAAATACGGGAAGCCTCATTCATTCTCCCAAAATCCAATTCACCGTATATACGGTGACGGTATTGCCTGTTAAAAGGAAACTTCATTGTAGTTACATAATATTTATAAGTACGGGCTACAGCGTCAAAACGTGCATGTGCATCATCTTTTACTTCACACACTTTATAAACGGATATGTCGGGAGGAAGCAAGCGGTTGAGCTTTTCCGCCAATATTCCGGTCTCCAATACATCTCCTTCATAATCAAAATGCGCCGTCATAAGTGAAGCATGTACCCCCGCGTCGGTTCTACCTGCTCCTACAATTTCCGTCTTCTGCTGCAAAAAAGTGGAAAGAGCTTTCATCAAACACTCTTGAATACTGATACCATTGGGTTGAATCTGCCAACCGTGATAATTGGTTCCGTCATAAGCCAAATAGATAAAGTATCGTCGCATGTGTTCTTTTTTCACTTTTTGAAATACAAAAATAATATTTATACGGGTTTAATTAACTACTTTTGTAGTACGAACGAATTAATTACAAGTATGGTTTTTTATGCAGAACGTATCGCAACGGTAAAGAGTTGGTAAGATCACAACTTAACTTATGTACTTATGGTTCAAACAAAGAAAAAAAGATTCGTTCGGAAGAAAAGAGAAAAGAAAAAAGGAAAGTCCTTTCAGCTTGTTTTGAGGTACTTCGTTTTTCTCTTTCTACTTTGTACTGTTCTGTTCTTTGCGTACCAATGTTTTTGTGTCCGACAGCATCCGGAGCAAAAGAATGTTGGCATTGCGGCTTATCCGAAGTTAGAAATCCCTCAACCCTTACCAAACCGCCAAGAACAAATTATTTTCCATACCGGTTATACGGTTTCATACAACGAACTGTGGCGGTTGCCCAATTGGGTGGCATACGAATTGACCCGTTCGGAAACACGGGGAGGAGAAAAGCGAAGCAATCGTTTCGTCGCCGACCCGCAGATGAAGGGAATATCTGCCGCAAACAAAGATTATCTTCACTCCGGATACGACAAGGGACATTTAGCTCCGGCTGCCGATATGAAATGGAGCAGGGTCGCTATGGAAGAGTCTTTTTACTTTACCAACATCTGTCCGCAACATCCTCAACTAAACCGCCACCGATGGAAAGAGTTGGAAGACAAGGTACGCGATTGGGCGAATGCCGATAGTGCCATTGTGATAGTATGCGGTCCCTTGGTAGCAGAGAAAGACACAAAGATTGTCGGAGATAACCGGATAGTCGTACCTCAAGGCTTTTTCAAAGTAATACTTTCTCCTTATGTATCGCCACCGCAAGCCATCGGTTTTATCTTCAAAAACGAACCTGACTTAAAGCCTTTACAAACCTTTGTTGTAACGGTAGATAGCGTGGAAACAATAACTGCTATGGATTTTTTCTCACAGCTTCCCGATGAAATAGAGAATACGGTAGAATCTCAAGTTGATGTTTCGTATTGGGGACTTCTACCTTAATACATACGTTATGCAATGAACGATTTAAGAATAAGAAAAAGAATAGACTCTTTTCTGTCCCTTATAAAAAGGAATAAGAAAAAATACATATTAATATCATCAGCGGTTGTAGTGGACATATTACTCGTGTTGGGGTTGTTAAAAGGGGGGAGATATTATTACTACTATCTGTCTCCGCAGTTTCACCCCTCTCAAACCGTATATATTTATATTGACCGCGATGACAATATAGACTCCGTTTATCAGAAAATAGAACAAAAAGGACTACCCGGCACGATGGAAGGCTTTCGCCGTTTGGTGAAAAAATACAGTTATGCCGGAAAGATACGGCAAGGACGATATGCCATAGAGCCTCGTGATAATGCCCGTGATTTGTTCTTTCGTTTGGCAGGGGGGTATCAAACTCCCAAGAATTTAGTGGTCGGAAGTGTTAGAACCGCTGAAATGTTAGCCCGCAATCTCGGAAGGCAATTAATGATAGACTCCATCGAAATAGCAACAAAATTGTTTGATCCTCTCTTTTGTGCGGAGACCGGATTTAAAGTAGAAACCGTTATGTGTCTTTTTATTCCCAATACGTATCAAGTGTATTGGACGATGAGGCCGGATGAGCTTTTTAAACGAATGAAGAGGGAGTACAATAAGTTTTGGAATGAAGAACGTTTAGCCAAAGCAAAAGAAATTGGATTGACCCCAGAAGAAGTGTCCGTTCTTGCTTCTATTGTAGGAGAAGAAACCAATAATAATGATGAAAAACCGATAGTAGCGGGTTTATACCTTAACCGGATCAAAAGGAAAATGTTGCTGCAAGCCGACCCTACCGTAAAGTTCGGGTTACGGGATTTTGAATTACAACGTATCACCAACCGTCATTTAAGTATTAAATCTCCGTATAATACCTATAAACATCCGGGACTTCCTCCCGGTCCTATCCGCAACCCTTCGATAAAGGATATTGAGAGTGTATTGAATTATACGAAGCACAACTATATCTATATGTGTGCCAAAGAGGATTTTTCGGGTACTCACAACTTTGCCGCAAGCCTTGCGGCACACAATGCAAATGCTAGAAAATACCAACAAGCATTGAATAAAAGGAGAATTTTCAAGTAATTATACTTGTGTTTGATACGTAAATAGTATCTTCGCGTCTTTCTCCTATAAATGTATTCCTATTACCATTAATAGGGGAATCTTATAACTACAAAGATACCGGATGAAAGTTACATTTATAAGTCTTGCCAGTGGCAGTAGCGGAAACTGCTATTATCTGGGGACGAAAGAATATGGCATATTGATAGATGCCGGTATCGGTGTGCGGACAATCAGGAAAAGACTAAAGGAAGCAGACATCTCTTTAGACGTTATACGCGCCGTTTTTATTACTCACGACCATAGCGACCATGTTAAAGGGGTGGGATATTTGGGAGAAAAACTGAATATTCCGGTTTATGCTACAACTTTAGTTCATAAAGGGATAAATGAAAATTACCGCATAAGACAGAAACTTTATTCTTCCGTTCGGTATTTGGAAAAAGAAACATCCGTCCGTCTGGAAGACTTTTGTATTACCCCTTTTGAGGTTCCCCATGACAGCATTGATAATGTGGGGTACTGTATTGAAATTGGAGAGATTGTTTTCTCCTTCTTAATTGATATGGGTGAAATTACTCCCATCGCAGCTCAGTATATCCGAAAAGCCAATTATCTGATTGTGGAAGCCAATTATGATGAAGAGATGCTTCGTACAGGAAGCTACGGCTCAAAGCTGAAAGCAAGAATCGACGGCAAGACAGGGCATTTGAGCAATATTGCCATTGCTGACTTTTTAGCGGAAAATACAACCGGTATTCTTCGCCACGTGTGGCTTTGTCATCTCAGTAAAAACAACAATACTCCCAAATTGGCATACGAAACGGTAGGAAAGAGATTGAGAGAAAGAGGATTGGTTTTAGGAAAAGACATCCGATTGGATGTTTTAAAACGCAGTACTGTCTCCGGACCCTACGAAATGGAAAGCAGCAGGGAGAACTGTGTTCGGATAGTGGAGGAGGCTTGCCTACAATTAGCATTTGATATGTAATATGTTGTATTAAGGATAGTTATCTTATGGAGATAAACATGATAATAACCGTTGCTATTCTCATTGTTTCGGCAGTATGCTTCATGAGTGGTAAGATACGTTCGGACTTGGTAGCTTTATGTGCATTGGTTTTACTGTCAGTGTTGGGGATTCTTACGCCTGAGGAAGGGCTTTCCGGCTTCTCTAATTCTGTTGTCGTTATGATGATAGGATTGTTTGTGGTCGGTGGGGCAATCTTTCAGACGGGACTTGCAAAAATGATTAGCAGTAAGATATTAAAACTGGCGGGAAACAATGAGTTGAAACTCTTTGTTCTTATCATGTTGGTAACAGCATTTATCGGGGCATTTGTAAGCAATACGGGTACGGTAGCGTTAATGCTTCCCATTATAATCAGCATGGCGGCGGGTACAAACATAAATGTTCGTCGCTTGTTGATACCGCTTGCGTATGCGAGTAGTATGGGCGGAATGATGACGTTGATAGGTACACCGCCGAACCTTGTTATTCAAAACACATTGGTGGAAGCGGGAAACAAAGGGCTTTCTTTCTTTAGTTTTACTCCGGTAGGTATTGTTTGCATCGCAGTAGGCATTGTCGTGTTGATTCCTTTGAGCCGTTTATTTCTTTCCAAGGGTAAGGATAACGGAACTAAACAGGTTAAGAATAAATCAATGAGGGAGTTGGCGGGTGAATATCAACTCTCACAAAACCTTTGCCGGATGCAAGTGGAGAAGTTTTCTACAATCAAAGGGAAAACAATAGTAGAACTTGGTGTTTCACAAAAATACAATGTCAATATCTTAGAGGTACGGCGTAAACCCTTGTCTTCGCATCGTTTCTTTAAAACTACCGCAACAAATCAAAAGATTGCCCAAGCCGGAACCATAATCATGGAAGGAGACATCTTGTATGTATTGGGTGAATTTACGAATATACGGTTGTTTACGGACGATTGCAAACTCCGGTTGTTAGAAACAAAGTCCGAAGAAAGGCTGGATTCTTCCGGTATTTCTCTGGAATTTAAAGACATTGGCATTGCTGAAATCCTTTTAATGCCTACTTCCAAACTGATTAACAAACCGGTAAAAGATTCAGGGTTTAGGGAAAAGTTTAGTATAAACATTCTGGGTATTCAGCGCAAGCAAAAATATATTCTGCAAAATCTGAAAGATGAAAAGATGCAAGCAAGCGATATGTTGCTTATACAAGGTACGTGGGAAAATATTGCCCGTTTGAATGAAGATCAATCGGAATGGGTAGTATTGGGACAACCGCTGGCGGAAGCATCCAAAGTTACGTTAACCCACAAAGCGCCGATTGCCGCCTTTATCATGCTGGGAATGGTATTTACCATGATGTTCGATTTCATTCCGGTTGCTCCGGTAACGGCAGTTATCATTGCCGCTTTGTTAATGGTGCTTACCGGCTGCCTGCGCAATGTGGAAGAAGCCTATAAGACGATTAACTGGGAAAGTATCGTTCTGATTGCCGCCATGCTTCCCATGTCGTTGGCATTGGAAAAGACGGGTGCATCGTCTTTTGTATCACGAACATTGGTAAGTACATTGGGAGAATACGGACCGTATATGTTATTGGCGGGTATTTATTTTACGACTTCATTAATGACAATGTTTATCAGCAATACGGCTACTGCCGTACTGTTGGCTCCGATTGCCTTACATTCCGCTACCCAACTCGGGTACAGTCCGTATGCGTTTTTGTTTGCCGTAGCGGTTGGGGCAAGCATGTGTTTTGCTTCACCTTTTGCTACGCCACCTAATGCATTGGTGATGTCGGCAGGAAGATATACATTTATGGATTACGTGAAAGTGGGATTTCCATTACAGATATTAATGGGAATTGTAATGATATTTGTGTTGCCGCTATTGTTTCCTTTTTAGCTCAATTATGCGAGTTATAGGCGGTATATATAAGAGGAGGAGATTTGAAATCCCACATTCGTTTAAGGCACGTCCGACTACTGATTTTGCCAAAGAAAATCTGTTTAATGTGCTTTCAAATTATATGGATTTCAACAGCCTGTCGGCGCTTGACCTTTTTTCCGGTACGGGAAGTATCGGTATGGAACTTCTTTCACGTGGATGTGAAAAGGTTGTTTGTGTGGAGAAAGACAAGATGCACCA
>SNRY01000592.1_pt1 | contig 11976 bp, 16 predicted proteins | sample 4693421 | NCBI WGS metagenome assembly SNRY01 (sample SAMN11003215, study PRJNA524138) | termite gut metagenome | isolation source: Bacteroidetes bacterial symbionts from single cell of protist host amplifed... | host: Streblomastix strix ... | reverse complement strand
GGAGACAAATTGTTATTCATTTTCTTCATAATAATACGAATAATCAATTCCTTTCATAAATATTTCACGGTCGTTTATCTCGTCTGTTATGGCATTCTTTAGTACGTTTTTTAGTACTGTGCTATTTTTACCTCCCTATTCTCCTGACTTGAATCCCATAGAAAGAGTTTGGTGGCTAATGAGAAAGCAGGTTACGCATAACCGGTGGGTTAAAACCATGGAAGAAAGAGTGGATGAGCTTGAAAGATGGGGTAAAACAATATCTCCAATACAAATTAAAACGGTTTGTAATTTAAATGTAAATATTTATTAGAATTTATATAAATTCGATCTGAGCGAACTATCAGCTAATCTGTTTATAAAATTAAGTCTTCATTCATCACTTACCAATTATCCGTTCGGAAAGGAGCAGCGGATATGCCATTCATACCCAATAAGCTTGCTTCGATGTAATTTTTGTATGCATATCTCACAGCTACGGGATGGGGTACTTCCGGACTTGATACTGCCAAGTTGGTGATTTTGTTTCCCTTTTCCACGTTTGCCGGATAAAATACACGGTCTTCACCTGCCACTTCAAACCCTTTCAAGTTGTCCGGCAGGGGATAAAAACCTCGTTCCGCATAATCGAAATTAATGTATATCTTGTTATCCGCAATTTCCATTGAATTGTAAAGCGGACCGGAATAGCCGAAACCTTCCTTATTGTAAGTCTTAGCTAATGCCCAATAGGCTAAACGGCTACCTATCACTTCTTTGTTTACCGGATGGATAGACACAGGATTTCCGGCATCCAGCGTTGTTACCATACCCGAATTGGGGATGTCTTTCATGTTCCGAAATTGGGCTTCCCGCAAGCGAGCAGCAGAAATTCCGTTTGCATTTTCATAGTTGTAAGGAGCTATCTGTACAAAATAAAACGGGAATTCACCCCTGTTCCATTTTGCCCGCAAATCTTTTACAAAGACAGGCGTCAACTCTTCATATCTTTCGACATTATGGCGGTTGCTTTCTCCCTGATACCACAAGAAACCTCTGATAGCAAAATTAGTCAATGGCGCAATTTTGGCGTTATAAAGCACACATGGAGTAGCTGTAGGGGTTTTCACTTCATCGTCATTGGCGAGTATGGAAAGATCAAACTCTTTAAAAGGTTCAATGGCTTCCCTGCTCATCCACGCCTCCACTCTGGATCCTCCCCATGTGGAAATAACCAATCCCACAGGTACTTCCAACGCTTCCTGAATGTATCGTGCAAAAAAATAAGCTACTGCGCTTGTGTTTGCTACGTTATCGGAAGTATTTTCCAACCATGCTCCCTTGCAATCTGTCTGTGGTTGTTTGCTGAACTGGCGCACCCATGAACCGTTCTGTGAATCGGTGGTATATATCCTGATGGGAGCGGAAGATCCGGCTTTAGCGATAAGGTCGTTCGCACCTCCCACGGGCTGTCCGTCAAATCCTTTCATAGGCATTTCCATGTTTGATTGACCGGAGCAAAACCAAACTTCCCCTATCAAGATATTTTTCAGCAAAGTTTCTTCATTATCTTTGAAACGAATGTCGTAAGGACCTCCCGCTTTTGGCGTAGGGAGAGCAAGTAGCCATTTTCCTGTTTGGTCGGCTTGGACAGTATAGACTTTGTTCGTCCATGAAGGCTTTACGGTAACTTTTTTGCCAGCGGCAGCTTCACCCCAGAGCTTAACATCGGTTTGTTGTTGCAGAACCATATTATCTCCCAATATAGTAGGTAATTTTACTTTTGCCCAGAAAGGAGAAGCGAACAAGAAGAGGGTAACGATGATTAATATTTTTTTTACGCTATTAGTTTTCATTTTGTAACTATTTATTTTATACGTGTAGTACATTTAAAGTAAAAGTCAAGGAGGAAGTTGTTCGCGACTAACAACATAGCTATATCTAATTGTTTCCCAAACGATTAAATACAATGAATAAATTAAGAAACATGAATATACCCAGTCTATAATCTCCAATCATGCGAACCAATATAATACACATTTCCACATTTCATTCCAAGGTATTACATTTGAAGATATAAAACCTGATATAATAGCAGACATTAACCATCCCAAAAATGCTAAAACTCTTTTAACAGAGAATTTTACTACTGCCCAACCAATATTTGTGTCATTTTTTGTTATTAATAGCTCTAATTCAGCATATTTATTATGCACTTGTTCATAAAGGCAAATAGCATCTTCTTTCTCAGGCTTAATTTCTAATAATTTTGCTTTTTTCAAGTTTTCGATTATATATTGCCTGTGTTTTTTATATTCTATATAAAACTCCCCATTACCAATAGATACTAAATCTATATATTTTGTTCTTTTACTAAATTTCTTTATGACAATATCATAGAGCTTTACATTCAAAAATTTATAGCAATCTAAAACACTTCTCTCAATATGTCCTTTTGCTTTACTTATTTGTTCATCGATATAGTCACTATTCCCAATGTTATCATAGCATCGAGCCACATGATCATTATAAGCCCTAATTTCATTTAAAATTGATACAGGAAATTTTTCAAACCGAACTTCTATTTCAGCGATAAGAGGTTTTAGGATTTCATTATATATTTTATATAATGGCGCAAGTTGAGAATACAAATGAGAATACATTAAAAACGACTACTACAAAGAATCAATGAATTTATCCAATTTGTTTGTGTTAAAAGAAAACAGACGATTAAGATGTATATAAACAGAACCTCTGCTTTTAGGTAATCGTTCATCGGGGTTAAGATCGAATACTAATTTTTTACCTGTTTTTTTTTCAATTTTCTTCTGCAATTCTTCAATATCCATTGAAATAATTTCATCATATTTTATACCTGTAACTCTTGTTATAGTAGCTTTCGTTTCATTATTTAACATTATTGCCATTTCATTACAAGTTTTATAAATTCCTGTTTTAAACCTTATTTTTCAGAAACCCCCACACATAAACAAATTATTTAATCAATACTGCAAATATAAAGAGAAATATTATTATCATCAAATAAATTACCCGATATGTTACCGAACCCGTAGTGCATTACTATTTTAAGCAATAAAAAGTTGTGCATTTCCAAAAAAATTAACTATATTTAACCATTTGACAACCGATTAAATACGATGAACAACTTTACTCGAAATTACGAAAAAATTTATCCACCCCTGTCTATAATAACCGATTATAAAGATAAGGCGCAAGCTCTTAAGCGCTTGGGAGGCATTCGGAGGAACGTTTTTCCTTAATCAACTCTCATCAACCTTTCAATTCCCATGCCAAAGCGCTTGCGCCCAGAATTGCCGCGTCGGCGTCTTTCAATTCGGATATCAACAATTGCGTCTTTCCTTTAAAAATTTTGAGAACATTATCGTCCATCGCTTTTTGAATCGGCTTCATAATGTAATCCCCCGCATTGGTCAATCCGCCGAATAATATAATGGCTTGCGGACTGGAGAAGGCAACGAAGTCAGCTAACGCCTGTCCCAACAACCGACCGGTAAAACTGAACGCCTCCTGCGCAATGATGTCTCCTTCCAAAACAGCTTCATATACATCTTTGGAAGTAATCTCTTCGGGAGAAAGACTGCGTAGCGAACTCCTGTCTTCCCGAGCGACCAACAGTCCTTGCACCGTGCGTACCAAACCGGTAGCCGAACAATAGGCTTCCAAACAGCCATTGCGTCCGCAACCGCATCTACGTCCGTCATGCCGCACAATGACATGCCCCAACTCTCCGGCAAACCCGTCATGACCATACACCACTTGCCCGTTAACCACAATACCGCTTCCTACGCCTGTCCCAAGCGTAATTATAATGAAATCCTTCATGCCACGAGCGGCGCCGTATGTCATTTCACCCACTGCAGCCGCATTAGCGTCATTGGTCAAAACAACAGGAATACCCAGCTTTTCTTCAATCATAGCTGCTAAGGGAACAACCCCTTTCCAAGGCAAATTCGGCGCAAATTCAATGGTTCCTTTGTAAATATTACCATTGGGAGCCCCTATACCGATGCCTTTTATTTTTTCCAACCCACCTTGAGTATTAATCAAGGAAAGAAGTTCCTTGCAAACTTTATCTACAAAATCTTCCACTTGGACATAATTCCCGGTTTTCATCCATGTATCGCAATGTTTACCATCGTTTTTTGCTACTATCGTCCCTCGGGCATCCACAATACCAAAAACAGTATTTGTGCCGCCTACATCAATACCTACTACATAGGGTTTTTCCATACGTGAATCCATGACGCTGTTTTATTTAATAAGATTACTAATTTTATTTCACTATTTACAAATTTAAAAAAAAATGTCAAAACCGCAAAATGATTTTACAAAAAGTTCCTCCCCTTTGCAACTTTTTGTACCTTTCCAGCGGTTTATTATAACTCCTATGAACTCACAATACATTGTACAAGGAATTTTTATCACAGCAGGTCTCGTTGCTTTATTGGCGTCCGTGTTTGATTGGAACTGGTTTTTTAATGCGCAAAACACCAAGTTTATTGTAGGGCATATCGGGCGAACACGAGCACGGATATTTTACGGTGTGTTGGGGATTATACTAATGGGTATGGCGATAATGATTTGGATCAGGACATAAATGATGCTCCTCACACGAGAGTAATTGTGAGAGATAACAGGTAAGGAAAAATAAGTTCTTAAAATTCAGGAACAAATTTGTTGTTCAACAGGTAAATTCTTTACTTTTGTATGAAATATACATCCTTCGAGTCAAAAATTTATATACTTAACTATCATGGCATTAGAAATTACAGATGATAATTTTGCGAGTATTCTTGCAGGTGAAATTCCTGTGGTCATAGATTTTTGGGCGGCATGGTGCGGTCCATGCAAAATGATTGCACCCCTCCTGGAAGAACTTGCCAAAGAGTACGAAGGGAAGGCTGTCATAGGCAAATGCGATGTGGATGCAAATGATGAACTGACCACCCAATATGGCATTCGCAATATCCCTACCGTACTTTTTATAAAGAACGGCGAAATTAAGGACAAACAAGTGGGCGCCACAGACAAATCTACCTTCGAAAAGAAGCTGAAAGCCTTAATCTGATCAAGAAATCAAAAAATAACAGATATGGAGCTTGAAGAAGAATTTTTATCGGACGACATGGACGATGAAAAGACCATCGAATACATCAAAAACTATCTCCCACAAGAGTTAAAAGGAAAGTTCTCCGACGACGAATTTTATTATTTCCTAGACCTCATCAATGAGTTTTATACCGAAAGCGGCGTTCTTGAGGCAGAACCTGACGAAGAAGGCTATATTGACATTGACCTCGAACAAGTAGCGAACTTCATCGTAAAAGAAGCCGAAAAAGACAAAATGGGAACGTACGACCCCGAAGAAATTCTTTTCATTGTTCAGGGGGAAATGGAATACGGAGACTCTTTGGAAGAATCGGAATAATGCTTTCTTCGCAAAACGTATCAATGAAATGTCTTTCATGTAGCAGTGACAAGAGCATAAAACCAAGCTCAGCCAAAGGCAGACAACACAATAAGTGCAAAGAATGCGATTATCATTTTACTGTGGACATTACCAAAAAGGTAATTTATAAATGAACGAATAAGTCAAAGTAAGTTTTGACGCTCCATAAATACCAAAACCCGGCACATACCACGGATTAGCATATTCGCTTATTGAAGAAGAAAGAGAGGATTTCCTACGCACAGACCAGCCCATCATAAAGTTTTTATAAATCTGTACCCGTACTCCCGCTACCAATTCATACCATTGCATGTTCGCTTTTAGTTCCGAATGTTCATAAGGCAGGCTGCCTCCCCAAATGTTGTCCTTAAAAGCGGGGTTATTGCCGGTAGTTTCGTTCCAAACAGGGTCTTTGACAGACAATTGTTCCACATCGTATGAGAAACGGCTGGTTCCGTAACGTATTCCCACATAGAGATGAGTTTCCCGATTCTTTTTGTACATCGTGTTGTAATTCAAACCCCATCGAAAATAAGGAGCAGCGGTTTTATAATGTGCTCCCCCTTCTCCCCACGTATCTGCTTTTCCGTATCCAACTTCCACTACCGGAAAAAATCGCCTTTTGAGGTTCACGTCCACACTTATTTCCGCCGTGAGCAAATCGCTTCCCAGCAAATGATTCCCTATTCCATATATGTCCGTGTTTATATAAACACCGTTATATAGCGGAACTTTCTCCCTATTGTCCGTAGCCGGCGGTACATTTTGAGCCGGTAACGAAACGTAAGCAGGCAATAGAAGTAAACTAATTAATATAGAAAAGCCGAAAATTTTCCTGAACATTCACATCAAGATTTATGTTTCGCACGGATATGGAATCTAATACATGCCGGGTATATGTCACATCGGTAACCATCTGCTGCATATCATAACCACATTCTAAAGATACAAAATGAGAAGTATTGTGATGACCTATCAGTATGGTGTCTTTTTGTTCACCTTCATCGCCGTAATGCAATACAAAAACAGTCGTTTCTTTTGTATATCGAAGTGGAAGCAACATTTCCTGCACATTCGCTTGTGCATTGATAATGACTGAGTCGGTCTCGAAAGCAGTTACCGTAAGTTTCACGATTGCAACTTTACTCACCGTTTTATCTTCCTCGTAGGTATAAACATTACATTTCAGCATGGTCCGTCCCACCGCAGAGCAAGCGTTATCTTCCGAGCACGACGACATCATCATCCCTCCCAACAAGTAAACGATGAGTAGTATAACGCCCGGATACCTGAACAATCTTTTCATACGTATTACAAAGTCTATTTTTAATTAAATCATTTTTTCTATTTGATAATTATTCCGTCCGGTAGCATTTCGCGAAATCAATTCTCCCAAAAAACCGGCTAAAAACAATTGAGTGCCAATAACCATCGTTGCAAGCGACAAATAGAAATAGGGAGATTCCGTTACCAGCCGATAAGACAAACCCATATATACCTGATATAATTTGGAAGCGCCCATGTAAATGGCGGTAATAAAACCCAACAGGAACATCAGCGATCCGAGCAATCCAAAAAAGTGCATCGGTTTCACGCCAAATTTGGAAAAAAACCATAAAGTGATTAAATCCAAATAGCCATTGAAAAAACGACTAAAACCAAACTTCGTCGTACCATATTTGCGGGCTTGATGAAATACTACTTTTTCTCCGATTTTACTAAATCCGGCATTTTTGGCAAGATAAGGAATATAACGGTGCATTTCACCATATACTTCAATATTTTTGACGACTTCCCGGCGATAAGCTTTCAATCCGCAATTAAAATCGTGCAGATTTTTAATACCCGATACTTTACGCGCTGTGGCATTAAACAGTCTGGTAGGAATTGTTTTCGATAGCGGATCGAATCTTTTCTGTTTCCATCCCGATACAAGATCGAATTTATCTTCCGTTATCATGCGGTATAATTCCGGTATTTCGTCGGAACTGTCTTGTAAATCGGCGTCCATCGTAATCACTACATCTCCCTGCGCTTGTGCAAATCCGCAAAATAAAGCCGGCGATTTACCGTAATTTCTCCGGAATTTAATACCCCTTACTTGGTTGGAACGTTCTTTCAAGCATTCGATTACTTCCCAAGAATGGTCGGTGCTCCCGTCGTTAACAAAAATTACTTCGTAAGTAAAATAGTTTGTTAACATTGTTTCTTCAATCCGATGGTATAATTCCACGAGCGACCTTTCTTCATTATATAACGGAATAACAACAGATATATTCATAAGGTGCTAAGTAACGTTAACGGATAAAATTAAACATTCGTTTTTTTAACAAACATAGCTGTGATAAGAGCTAATATACTGCAATAAAACACATTTTGAGATAACAGTTGCATCGTCAATTCAATGGGAGTCATCGAACGTATGTTTTCTATGACTTCTCTGGCCTGTTCAAAGTATCCTTCCCATCCGGATGCAGACATGCCATTTTCCAACACTTCAATATATTTATCGAAAATAAACCCGTTATCCATATAACGAAAATAAATATAATGCACTGCTGCCGTCAGCAAAGCTGCGAATACATACATGAAAAATATAAAAACCCACGCTGGCATAAGTTTGATTTTTCCACCGCAAACTTTATCGCGAAACATACGCGCATAATGATACCCCATAAACGGAACACCTATGGTTAATCCGATAAATAGAAAAAAAAGAAACGAATAAGTAAATCCCAACGGGAGTAAAAAGAACTTGGCAATCCAATAGATTCCCATATATGTGCCAAACTGCATGGCGCATTTATGCAGGCTTATTTTATTATCTGTCACCATATCATTCATACTTATGTACAGCGCAAATGTACTATTTTTTGTGAGAAAGTTTTCATTATGGAATGGAAATACTGAGGGAAAGCACTTTTTGCCTGTCAAAAAAGGAATCAATAAGTGAACGTTATCAGAGCAACCGCATTAAAATAATAAGGTTCCATCCGGAAAATGTTTAGCTATCTGAAAAGCTAAATTACAAGCAGTTTCTGAGAAATGTACGAGTTACGACTTTTCTTTGTGTTGTTACGTGAGAATAACTCCATCCTTATATTGTAATTACAGATGCTTACAGAAAACTCTCCCGTGTATTACAAACATAATTTTTGATTTTCTTTGTTAATATCTCATAGTCTTTTGTAATTTTGTTATAACAATATACTATCCACATTATGAGTGAATTAATTTAACGAAAATTTATATGGTAAAGAAAGAACAATCTACAAAAGATCCGGATTTAGACAATAATGACAGGCCTACTGCATTAAGAGTCGAAATCGTATCAAATTGGTCTTTATTAGAGATTTTAAGCGACAGAAAAAAAGTATTTAAGATCATAATCGCCTTGTTGGTGATCGTATTTACAATTTTTATCGGATTGGCATTTGTTACAATTTCGATAAAACGAATTTATCCATATAATGACATTAAGATTAATGCATTTGGAGCAACAACCATGCAAAATGAAAATGTGGACATTATTTACTGGCTGTTTAATACGGCGGATTTATGGGCAAATTCAGGAATACGCGTAAACGAAGGCGATATTTTAACGATTCGGGCATCGGGAAAGTCACATACAGCCATTCATCATTTAGTGCAAGATGTGAATAGCAACAGAGTGCTCCGTGATAAGTGGGTGGGAACAGATGGAGACAGGAAGAATACTACCAAAAGAGACAGCCTGAGAGCCAAGTATCGAATATTTGCCCATAGGGCGCAAGATGCGCTTTTAATGCAAGTAGTTCCTGAGAAAATTGAAAGGGAGAGTAAAGATTTTGACAAGTATCTGGTTTTCGATGGGGAAGCGAACAACGATCATAAAGAAAATTATTATTTTATTGGAAAAGAGCGTGTGGATTTAAGAGTTCATAATGCAGGTATTTTATATTTTGCCGTTAATGATATTGTTTTAACAAATAGTATAATCAATAAAATGATAGCGGAAAATGATTCATTAATAAAAGAAAGTAGAAATTTGCCGGATACGACTTGGGCAATATTGAACGAAAAATTTTTTGACTTCGGAAAACATCCGAACTCTACTATCCATATGAAAGATTCTAATGAAATGACATATTATAAGAAAATGCATTATTATAACGCGTGGTATGACGACAATCAGGGCAAACGCATGAAAGGCATATTGTTTTTATAATTTATTATATATCAATGTTTTAGTAAATAAGTTGTTCGCTATTTATAATTATTATAAATAATTAGAATGAGTTAATATGTTTTTTATCAATGAAATATAATTTTCATGTGTCTTTCATGCGTTTGCCCTATGACGACAATGTAGGCTCTTTTTTAATTGTGATAGAGCGCAAGAAAAATAAATAATTATGAACTCAATAGAAAACATAATTAAGGATACCGTCTTGAAAGGAACAAACGCTTCCATAAAAATTGACGATAGCAGTTTCTTTTCCGTTCTTATTGAGCCTAACAACACAAAGAAACTGTCTCACTCTTTATTGTTATTGATTACTTTAATATTTTGTATTGTTTTTATATTCAGTTCGTTTGTTTTTTTTATAAACGATGTGCTGTTTTACAAGAATACGGCAAAAGTTAATTCGGTAGGATCCATCATTCCGGAAAAGTCCTGCAACAGGCAATCGGTTCTCTTTCTTTATAATCCGGCGGATTTATGGACAAATACCGGAATACAATTACAAAAAGAGGATAAAATAAAAATATCGGTTTCAGGTGGATTTCACAGTGATATTAAGGGATTGATAAATTCCGTTCAATCCAATGGTATGCCGGAATATAAATGGGTTTCATTTTATACGGCAAAAAAAGATACCACCAACCGGAAATACTATTTATACAACAAACCGGATGCCTATTTTGGTTCTGTTTTATATCAGATTGCGGGAGAGATGGATCCCGAAGTAAAAAACGAGGAAACTATATTTCAGGTAAAATGCAACGAGAATATAAACATAAGAGATAATGGGACACTTTATTTATCGGTAAACGACATTTTTTTTACCGATAAAGATTTTAAGACTTTTGAAAAAGATACTACGTATGCTTATCTGAGCAATAACAGATACGCCTGCTACAATGATAATTTAGGGGAGGTTCTGGTGGTGATTGACATTGAAAAGAAACTTGAATCATACTATTGGAGGAGTTCCTGGTATCGTTATACGGAAAAAACAATGTATGATTTATGGGATAATCACAGTATAGCCATTTCCATATTGTTAACTCCCGTTTATCTGGTATGGTCAATCCTTGTTTTACTATGGAAAGTACGTTATTTGAGTATTGCAGTAGCTGTTCTGTTGCTATTTTTCGTTTATAAAAAGTCGATAACAAAATTAATAAAAAGATTAAAATGGGAAAAAAAAGTTTAGTTTTCACTGTTGTCCTGTTGATAGGATTGACATCTTGTAACCATGCAGTTCGCATGGTTGAGTATTCAACCCCTGCAGGAGAAGTAAAGTTAATCTCATACAATATTCGGCAAAGTGATTTGGCGGATAAAGACGGTGAGTATAAATGGAAAAATCGCAGAGAAGCCACGGCAACTATGATTCAAAAAGAAGCGCCATCGGTTTTTGGACTTCAGGAGGCACTTCTCGATCAAGTTCACTATATCGAAAAACTTTTTACTCAATATACTCGTATTGGCGTTGGGCGTGATGACGGCAGGGAAGAAGGAGAAATTATGGCAATTTTTTATCTTAAAGAGTATTACGAGCTAATGGATCAAGGTACTATCTGGTTGAGTGAAACTCCGGATATCGTATCAAAAGGCTGGGATGCCCAATGCAACCGGACGTTAACATGGATAAAACTGCGTGAAACGGCAACAAGTAAAGAGTTTTATTTTTTTAATACTCATTTTGATCATTACGGAGTTATTGCCAGGGAAAAGTCAGCCAGACTTATTGCACAAAAGATAAAAGAAATCGTAAATCCGGAAGAAATCGTTGTTTTTGGTGGTGATCTTAATTCTGCCATAGCCGACACGATATTCGATCAGTTAAAAGAATTTTTGGACGTTGCCCGTGATTGCTCTCCCGTTACAGACAACAAAGGAACATTCAACGGATTCGGTTCTGCTCCCTCCTCTCTTGTTTTAGACCATATTTTTTGCAAAAATGTAAAATGTAAATCATTCCGTACATTGGTTGACGACTATGGCGCCCCTTTTATTTCGGATCATTATCCGGTAGAATTTATATTTGAGTTGAATTAGTAAATGCATTTCATACTTGAATCTACGTGTCAAAAAAAAGGAAACATGAGCAAGTGAAGAAAATATTAATTCTACTACCTTTGCACGCAATTAATTAATTCAAACATGGTTATTACAATACTTCGGTAAATAATTAATTAACGCATTAATACTCAATCGTTTGAATGACATAGTTTAACATAAAAGAATTGGTCAAGCAACTGATATTCAGCAACTTTGAAGTATTCAACTACTATTA
>SNRY01000591.1_pt1 | contig 11984 bp, 10 predicted proteins | sample 4693421 | NCBI WGS metagenome assembly SNRY01 (sample SAMN11003215, study PRJNA524138) | termite gut metagenome | isolation source: Bacteroidetes bacterial symbionts from single cell of protist host amplifed... | host: Streblomastix strix ... | reverse complement strand
TGACCGGTAACTTCGACCCCTCAATCCACCGGTAGCCCGCATCCAAACACTATTTATCAAAAAGATCATTATAAAGATAGAACATAAAGTTTCCATGAGCCATGTAAAGGAGTTACTCCTTCAAGTACAACGTGAAATGTTGGAAAATGAACGGTTCAAATCACTTATCGTCTATTATGACGTAGACCCAGTGTAATATCATTATTTCTGTTTCCGGAAAAAGGAGAAATTGACACTTCCATACGTGCGCTTTTCCATGAAATAGGATCGTTCTTCAAAATCATTTCCTTTTCCATGTTCCAAAACAAACAACCCTCCTTCTTTCAATAGATTGTTCTTAAAAACCAATTCGGGAATCATTTCCAATTCAGGCAATTCATAAGGCGGATCGGCAAATATAAAATCAAATGTCTCTCGCGTATTATCTATGAACTTGAATACATCTCCTCTTATCGACAGGCATTTATTAGTTTTAATCTCATCTATAATTTTGCAGATAAAAGCATGATGCATCTTGTCTTTCTCCACACAAATAACCTTTTCACATCCGCGTGAAAGAAGTTCAATACCGATGTTTCCCGTACCGGAAAAAAGGTCAAGTGCCGATAGCCTGTTGAAATCCATATAATTTGAAAGCACATTAAACAGATTCTCTTTGGCAAAATCAGTAGTCGGACGTGCTTTAAACGAATGTGGAATTTCAAATCTCCTCCTCTTATATATACCGCCTATAACTCGCATAATTGAACTAAAAAGAAAACAATAGCGGCAACACAAATATCATTACAATTCCCATTATTATCTGTAATGGAAATCCCACTTTCACGTAATCCATAAACGTATATCTTCCTGCCGACATCACCAATGCGTTAGGAGGCGTAGAAAAAGGCGAAGCAAAACACATACTTGCCCCAACCGCCACGGCAAACAAAAACGCATACGGACTATATCCGAGTTGAGTAGCGGAATGTAAGGCAATCGGAGCCAACAGTACTGCAGTAGCTGTATTGCTGATAAACATTGTCATTAATGAAGTAGTAAAATAGATACCCGCTAATAACATATACGGTCCATATTCTCCCAATGTACTTACCAATGCTCGTGATACAAAAGACGATGCACCTGTCTTTTCCAATGCCAACGACATGGGAAGCATGGCGGCAATCAGAACGATACTTTCCCAGTTAATCGTCTTGTAGGCTTCTTCCACATTGCGAAGGCAGCCGGTAAGTACCATTAACAGGGCGGCAATGATAACTGCTGTTACCGGAGCAACCGGAATGAAATCGAACATCATGGCAACCACCATTCCCAGCATGATAAAGGCGGCAATCGGTGCTTTGTGAGTTAAGGTAGCTTTGGATGCTTCTGCCAGCGGTTGTCCCAATACTACCCATTCCGATTGATCTTCATTCAAGCGGGCAATATTTCCCCACGTACCTTGTACAAGCAGCATATCGCTTGCTTGCATCTTCTCATCCTTCAGATTTTGCAGAATATATTTTTGCTTGCGCTGAATGCCCAGAATGTTTATACTAAACTTTTCCCTAAACCCGGAATCTTTTACCGGCTTGTTTATTAGCTTGGAAGTAGGCATTAAAAGGATTTCAGCAATACCAATATCTTTAAATTCCAAAGAAGTACCGGAAGAATCAAACCTTTCTTCAGACTTCGTCTCTAACAACTGGAGCTTGCAATCCTCCACAAACAACTGTATATTCGTAAATTCACCCAATACATACAAGATGTCTCCTTCCATGATTATAGTTCCGGCTTCGGCAATCTTTTGATTTGCTGCGGTAGTTTTAAAAAAGCGATGAGAAGGCAAGGGTTTACGCCGTACCTCTAAAATATTGACATTGTATTTTTGTGAAACATCAAGTTCTAATATTGTTTTCTCCTTGATTGTAGAAGACTTCCCCACTTGTATCCGGCAAAGGTTTCGTGAAAGTTGATATTCACCCGCCAACTCCATCATTGATTTATTCTTAACCTGTTTACTTCCGTTATCTTTGCTCTTGGAAAGGAATAAGCGGCTCAAAGGAATCAACACAACAATACCTACTGCGATACAAACAATACCTACGGGAGTAAAACTAAAGAAGGAAAGCCCTTTGTTTCCTGCCTCCACCAATATGTTTTGAATAACAAGATTTGGCGGTGTACCTATCAACGTCATCATTCCGCCCATACTGCTCGCATACGCAAGTGGCATCAGCAAGCGACTGACATTTATGTTTGTGCCCGCAGCCATGCTAATTATAATAGGAAGCATTAAGGCTACCGTACCCGTATTGCTTACAAATGCTCCGATAAATGCAGTTACCAGCATGATAAGAACAAAAAGTTTCAACTCACTGTTTCCCGCCAGCTTTAATATTTTACTACTAATCACTTTTGCAAGTCCCGTCTGAAAGATTGCCCCACCGACAACAAACAATCCTATCATCATAATAACAACAGAATTGGAGAAGCCGGAAAGCCCTTCTTCAGGAGTAAGAATACCCAACACCAACAGTAAAATCAATGCACAGAGAGCTACCAAATCCGAACGTATTTTACCCTTCATGAAGAATACTGCCGAAACAATAAGAATAGCAACGGTCATTATCATGTTTATCTCCATAAGATAACTATTTTTAATACAACATATTACATGCCAAGTGCCAACTGTAGACAAACCTCCTCCGGTATCCGGACAAAGTTTCCTATACCGCTTTCTATTTCATAAGGTCCGGAGACAGCACTGCGTTTTAAAACATCCAATTGTATGTCTCTTCCCAAAACAAATCCCCTTTCTCTCAATCCCTTTCCTATGGTCTCGTATGCCAACTCGGGAGTATTATTATTTTTACTAAGATGGCAAAGCCAAATGTGGCGAAGGATACCTGTTGTATTTTCTGCTAAAAAGTCAGCAATGGTAACATTACTCAAATGTCCTGTCTTGCAAGCGATTCTTTCTTTCAGTCTTGAGCAATAGCTTCCTGTACGAAGCATCTCTTCATCATAATTTGCTTCAACAACAAGATAATTGGCTTTTCGGATATACTGAGCTGCGACAGGGGTAATTTCACCAATATCAATTAAAAAGGAGAAAACAATCTCTCCAATTTCAATACAGTATCCTACATTGTCAATGCTGTCATGGGGAACCTCAAAAGGAGTAATACAAAAATCTTCCAAACGAACGGATGTCTCTTTTTCCAAATATCGAACGGAAGAACAAAGCTTCTGTCTTATGTGGTAATTTTTATTTATCCCTTTATGAACCAAAGCCGTAGCATACACCGGAATATTCAATCCTTCTCCCAGATATCCCACCCCTTTGATATGATCGCTATGGTCATGGGTGATAAAAATGGCGCGTATAACATCTAAAGAGATGCCCGCTTCCTTTAGTCTTTTTTTTATTGTCCGCACACCGATACCGGCATCTATCAATATACCATATTTTTTCGTCCCCAGATAATAACAGTTTCCGCTACTGCCACTAGCGAGGCTTATAAATGTAACTTTCATCCGCTATCCTTGTGGTTAAAATTTTCCCGCAAAGATACGAATATTTAGTCAATAATTCCTGTTCAGACAAGAGGATAATTGGACTTTTCCCACAATTAACGATGTGGTTTTATTAAAATTATCATCTGGCAGAAAGTTTCATGATGAAAAGATATTCAGTCATAAATGTTCATTGAGCACTATTATATCCTGAAAAAAATGTATTTTCGCAACAAAATAAACATGTAAAAAATGTATCGTGAGAAGATTAATGAACTGATTAAGTGGAAAAACAGTTCGATTCGAAAGCCACTTGTGTTGCGGGGAGCGCGTCAGGTAGGAAAGACATGGCTTTTGCAGGAGTTTGGTCGAACGGCTTACGACCAATCAGTCTATATCAATTTTGAAGATACGCCAGCTTTACAAACTATTTTTACGACAGACTTCAATATCGAACGGATATTGACCGTTCTTCAAATCCATTCCCACCTTGCGATAACACCGGAAAATACGCTGATTGTTTTCGATGAAATCCAATCAGCCGAACGGGGTATTACTTCGTTGAAGTATTTTTGTGAAAATGCGCCGCAATATCATGTCATTGCTGCCGGTTCGCTGTTGGGGATGAATCTGCACAACAATGTGTCGTTCCCTGTCGGGAAAGTTGATTTTATGGATTTACGTCCACTTTCATTCTCCGAATTTTTAATGGCTTTGAACGAAAATGAATTAGCTAAAGTCTTGGAAGCGAAAAGTTGGGATGTCATTTCCATTTTTGACGAAAAACTGAAAGAATATTTACGTTACTTTTTCTATGTGGGAGGTATGCCGGAAGTGGTTTCAGTCTTTTCACAAACACGCGATTGGCAGACTGTACGCCATATCCAAAACCGGATACTACATTCTTATGAAGGAGATTTTTCAAAACATGCGCCACACGAAATGGTGCCGCGTATTCGGATGGTGTGGCAAAGCATTCCGGCGCAACTTGCCAAAGAGAATAAAAAATTCATCTATGGCGTACTCAAAGAAGGTGCACGAGCCAAAGATTTCGAATTGGCAATCCAATGGTTGGTTGATTCGGGCTTGTTGTTAAAAAGTTTTCGCATATCCAAGCCTCATTTGCCTCTTTCGGTATATCAGGATTTTTCAGCATTCAAATTATTCCTGCACGACATCGGCTTGTTAGGAGCAATGGCAGGAGTGAATGTGAAAACCATTATTGAGGGTGATGCTATTTTCACCGAGTTTAAAGGAGCACTTACGGAACAATACGTTATACAGCAATTGCGATTGAATGACAATCGTTACATCAGCTATTGGACAAATGAGCGAAACACGGCAGAAGTCGATTTTGTTGTTCAAACCGAAAGCGAAGTGATACCTGTCGAAGTCAAAGCGGGAGAAAACCTGAAAGCCAAAAGTTTCAAACTATTCTGTGAAAAATATCAACCGAGGAAAGCTATTCGTACTTCATTGTCGGAATATCACGAAGAATCGTGGATGACTAATGTACCGTTATACGGAATTGGAGAGAAATTGTGAACATGCAGACAGTGAAGATTGAGATAAAGATAACGATTGACAAATCGTTAAAATTATTGTTTCTAAAACCCAATAATGAATTATAGAGAAAAGGTATAAAAAAAGAGACTTCTTATATAAAGAAGCCTCGTAAAAGTTAAAGAAAGATGACTGTACCTTAGAACAAATAGGCAATAGAAACTTGCCAAACTTTGTTTTTATAAGATGAAGATGAAAACGGTAATTCAGTTCCAATAGCTTTCTCAATTAATTTGGCTGAAGAAACAGGAATATTATAGTTTAAACCAACCTGCAGATGTCCAAGTGCCTTTATACCTGCTCCAATATTGATACCTAATTCCGCAGCTTTGTAGTCGATTTTTTTTAATTCTTTTAAATCGGTTTTGGACTTCAAATTAAAATAAAAATCCGGTCCGGCAGCAACAAATACACTTGCAATGCTACCCAAGCCAACGGAATATTTTAAATTGATAGGTACTTCAACACCTTGTTGCGTTGCACTCTCACCACCAATTTTGCTTCCCTTTTGAGAATATAGCAATGCACCGTCGACGCCAATACCAATAAAAGGTACTGTAAGCTCAACCATCGGACCAATGAAAAATCCTGTAGAACCTTCTGTTGCATCTTTAAAATCAGTTGATGGAGTACCGGCTAAGTTCAATCCGCCTTTTACACCAAAACCGATTTGTGCATCGGCAGGCATAGCCATACCGAATAAACATACACTTATAAATAACAAACTAACAATCTTTTTCATAACATTCAATAATTTAATATTGTTTTTATATTCACTGCAAAGATATAACAAAATAATGAATATACGAAGAAAAATATTCTATTATAGTTGTTAATATCAAGGTAATAAACGGTGCATTTATATCCCTAATGTTGCTTTACTTAAATACCATCCTACAAATAATAGCATCCATCCTGCTAAAATACATACGGAATACCTCCACGTATATCTTAGTAGGGAAATGTAGGTAAAATGCTTGTCATATTGTTGTACATAAGCAAATACCAACGGCATATAAAAGAGAAACGGGGTTAGAGCATTGGTGGCACTATCGCCGATACGAAACGCACATTGCGTTATATCAGGAGTAATACCCATATCCGCAAATATCGGAACAAATACAAATGCCATAAATGCCCATTTGCCTGTGGCGGATACCATAAACAAATTAATAATAGCAGTAAACACAATGAATAAAAGAAGCATACCCAGACCGGTCAGCTTAATGGAAGAAAATAAGTCAGATGCTATAATGATGATACATTTGTCTAAATGTGAATATTCCAAACAAGCAAACATTTGGGCAGCAAAAAAAGCAATGACGAAGTATGTGGCAAGTAATCGTACCGGTTGTGCCAATCCTTCTATAACGTCTTTGTCTGTACGGTAACGTCCGGAACCAAAGCCGTAGATTGTGCCCATCAAGCCAATACCGAAAGAGAGAATAAACAAAATACCCATGATGAAGGGCGAACGTATTAAACCGTCGGTGATTCCACGAAGCACCCCTTGAGGTGAGAAAGTAGCCCATAAAATAAGTATGATATAAATTATTCCTGCCGTCAGGGCAAGAGACAACGACCTGCGTTCTTTGTGCGATAACTGTTTGTGGTTTGCAAGATACGTTTTGCTTTCAAAAGCGCCTAATCGGGGAAGAAGTTTTTTGACCGTTAAAAAATAGATGATACCGGCAATAAGAAATGTAGAGACAAACATGAAATAATAGTTGGACAACGGTACAATGCTTCCTTCAGGCAGTCCCACTCCTGCTGCCGCTTCTTGAGTGATCCGAGCAATAAGGGGGTCGAGTGTACTTATAAAAATATTCGCACTATAACTGCAGGCTACGGAAACAAAAACCGTGATAATACCACCTACGGGATGAAGTCCTGCCGACTCAAATAAAGTAGCAGCAAAGGGAAGCAAAATGATATATCCCGCATCTCCTACCACATTAGAAAGGATTCCGGCAAAGATCGTCCCACCGATGATAATTTCAATGCTGTGTTTGCTCTTCGTTCCGTGAGTACGACGTATGCAAGCATCAATAAATCCCGAATGTTGAGCCACACCTATCCCCAACATGGCAACAAGCGTCATGCCCAAGGGTGCAAATCCCGTGAAATTAGTCGTTACATTGCGCAGTAACCAACGAATGCTTTCCGAACCCAGCAAACTTTGCACGTAAATACTTTCCCCCGTATGCGGATGCACTACACCTACTTCGTATATATCAAATATCCACGAAAAGAAAACAATTACTGCCGTCAGCAAAAGAAACAAGGTGGCGGGTTGCAGCGTTTGCCTACTCTTCATCTGCCTCCAAATTGTCAAGGTCAATGATGCGCAGTTCAAGTGCGCGCACAGCCAAGCGAGTGGCATTCACTCCCGCTCTTTCGCCGGAGGGAAACAATCGCCCGACAAGATCGTTCTGCCGTTTCTCCAAAGATTTTACGCCAAAAGGCATACCTCTCAGATTGGCTATCATTTCTTTGGTATATCCCAATGCCAAGTGGCGAAGAAAACGTTCATCGTATTCGTCTATATCATAGCTGATCACGGCTTCTTGCCGTTTGGAGTCATTGACAACGGACTTTTTGAAGCGTTCTACAATCTTCTCTAAAATAGGATAATTGAATACAAATTTCTTGCCTGCCATAACTGCCTGTACATCGATTTTAGTCAGTAGTTCGCCGGTTTTGAGGATAATTCCGTCGGCTCCTGCTTCGAGCGCATCCACCCAAAGTTTTTCGTTAAGTATCTCGCCTGTAAATATCAATACGCGCACTTTTTCTTTATATCGTTTGCGGATGTTACGGCATACATCAATGCCGATGGTTGTTGATCCTCCCAAGCCTAAATCAAGCAATATCATATCCGGGAACTGGATTTCCATCAAAGCCCAGAATTCTTTTTCTGTCATAGCCGTTCCGATAACTTCGGCATCGGGAATCTCATGACGAAATATTTCTGTTGTACCTTTTAGCTCCAGTTTTACGTCTTCTACTATAATTACTTTAAACTTTTTGTCTTCCATCTTCATTCGCCATTTTTGTGGATACAAAGATAAAATCTATTGCAAACAAATAAACATATAACAAAATATATAAGACATCTTTCAACTCTCCTCTTTCCATTTCTCACTTTTATCCGGGCGTTCCCCTCACGTAAAGAATGCCATACTCTTAACTTGAGTTCGACGAAAACTCAGGTTAAGAGAGAATTTCCGAGCAGACACAGTTCTGCCTCTTCATTTTCCACAAGTGAATTTAGTATCGTAAAAATGGGTTATATTTCAGAGGAACAAATCCTATCGAGAGATTTGTTCTCTATCGAATTTAATGGAGCAGAAAACACTGTTAATTATGGTTTTCCGCTCATACTGTCATAATAAGAAACTGTTTAAAATTTCCTTAGATAACTATATGATAGAGCATCCAAGAGATAAAAGCCGGAATCCGAAGGATTCATATACAGATAACTGACTCTTACAGAGCCGAACCAAACGGTATATTCGGATATGATCTATACGTATGCAACTACAACTCAGTGACGAACAAATGGGGCATGCAACGGAACGTTGATATGATCTATACGTATGCAACTACAACTCCTTCGGAGTTTTCATTAAATATGTTTTTAATCAAATTTAAACAGTTTCTAAATCTCTATGTAAGGGTTAGTCTTTTATTTTAGCTTTGATAAAATCACGATTCAATTTAGCGATATGGCTGATGGATATGCTTTTCGGGCATTCCGCTTCGCAGGCACGGGTATTGGTACAATTACCGAAACCGAGTTCGTCCATTTTCGAAAGCATGGCTTTGGCACGACGAGAAGCTTCTACCTTTCCTTGCGGAAGACGATTCAACTGGCTCACCTTTGCCGAAACGAACAACATAGCCGACCCATTTTTACAAGCTGCCACACAAGCGCCGCAACCTATACATGCAGCGGCATCCATTGCTTCGTCTGCCACTTCTTTCGGTATGAGGATAGCATTTGCATCCTGGGGTGCGCCCGTATTAATACTGACGTAACCGCCCGCCTGCATGATTTTGTCGTAAGCGCGACGGTCGACCATCAAATCGCGAATCACGGGAAAACCTGCCGAACGCCACGGTTCTACCGTAATGGTATCTCCATCGTTGAAACGGCGCATATACATTTGGCAAGTAGTGGCTCCCGTTGCCGGACCGTGCGGATGTCCGTTGATATAAAGCGAACACATGCCGCAAATACCTTCGCGGCAATCGTGGTCAAATACTACGGGTTCTTTCCCTTCGTTGATGAGTTGTTCGTTCAAGATGTCCAACATTTCAAGGAGTGAAGTATCACCCGTAATGTCCTTCATCTGATACGATTCAAAGGCGCCTTTTGCCTTAGGTTCCTTTTGCCTCCACACTCTTAGTGTGAAACTTATAGTCTTTTCCATTGATTCTTTATTTTTATGCCTTATAGTTACGGGTTTGCACTTTAACGAACTGGTAGTCCAAATCTTCTTTGATTAGTTCCGGTTCCGAACTCTCACCGGTATATTTCCAGCAAGCCACATAAGAGAATGTGTCATCATTTCGTTTTGCTTCACCTTCAGGGGTTTGATATTCTTCGCGGAAATGACCGCCGCAAGATTCTTCACGGCTCAAAGCATCGCGAGCCATCAACATGCCTATTTCGATAAAGTCGCTCAAACGAAGGGCTTTTTCCAATTCAATGTTCAATTCGTTGGTATCCCCCGGAATACGGACATCATTCCAAAATTCTTTCTTTACTTCTTGAATTTCCTTCAACGCCTTTTGCAAAAACTCTTTGGTACGAGCCATACCTACGAAATCCCACATGATACGTCCCAGCTTCTTATGGATAGAGTCAACAGATTGCTTACCGTTAACGGCTTTAATCTTATTGATTTTATCCTTAATCGTTTTTTCAGTTTCGGCAAATTCGGGTAAATCGGTAGAGAAACGCGGTACTTGAATCTGATCCGCCAAATAATTCTGAATGGTGTAAGGCAATACAAAATATCCGTCCGCCAGTCCCTGCATCAATGCGGAAGCCCCCAAACGGTTGGCTCCGTGGTCGGAGAAGTTGGCTTCACCTATGGCAAACAATCCCGGAATGGAGGTCATCAATTCGTAATCCACCCAGATACCACCCATTGTATAGTGGATAGCCGGATAAATCATCATCGGAGTCTTATAGGGATTTTCATCCGTAATTTCTTCGTACATATCAAACAAATTACCATAACGGGCACGAACAACATCTTCACCCAAACGTTCGATAGCGTATTTGAAGTCAAGAAATACAGCCAAGCCCGTATTATTCACACCGAAACCCGCATCGCAACGTTCTTTAGCTGCACGTGAAGCCACATCGCGGGGCACGAGATTGCCAAAAGCCGGATAACGGCGTTCCAAATAGAAATCGCGGTCTTCGTCAGGTATCTCATTCGGTTTCTTTGTTCCTGCTTGCAAGGCTTTAGCATCTTCTATCTTCTTGGGAACCCAGATACGTCCGTCGTTACGAAGAGATTCGGACATCAACGTCAGTTTGGACTGTTGCGTACCGTGCACCGGAACGCAAGTAGGGTGAATCTGCGCATAACAGGGGTTGGCAAAATACGCCCCTTTCTTGTAACACTGAATGAGAGCGGAGCCGTTAGAACCCATGGCATTGGTGGACAAGAAGAAAGCATTTCCGTATCCGCCCGTACCTATTACTACGGCATGGGCAGAGAAACGTTCGATTTCTCCGGTCACCAGATTACGAGCAATAATACCACGGGCGCAACCGTCTATAATCACCAAATCCAACATTTCGTAGCGGGTGTACAACTTCACGTTTCCCTGATGTACCTGACGGCTCAATGCCGAATAAGCGCCTAACAAAAGCTGTTGCCCCGTCTGACCGCGGGCATAGAATGTACGCGATACCTGAGCGCCGCCGAACGAACGGTTGTCAAGCGTACCACCGTAATCGCGGGCAAAAGGAACACCTTGCGCCACGCATTGGTCAATAATAGCATTCGACACTTCCGCCAAACGGTATACGTTGGATTCGCGGGCGCGGTAGTCGCCTCCTTTGATTGTATCATAGAAAAGGCGATATACGGAGTCACCGTCATTTTGATAATTCTTTGCCGCATTGATACCCCCTTGTGCCGCAATGGAATGGGCGCGGCGCGGAGAATCCTGAATACAGAAGTTGAGGACTCTGAAACCCATTTCGCCCAAAGACGCTGCTGCAGATGCTCCCGCCAAACCGGTTCCTACCACAATAACATCCAAACGGCGCTTGTTTGCCGGATTCACAAGTTTCTGATGTGCCTTATAATTGTTCCACTTTTCAGCCAACTGACCTTCGGGGATTTTTGAATTTATCTTAGTCATGATGATATTTACGATATTATGAGTTACAATTTACTAATAATCATAGAGAGCAACAAGCACCTCCGCATATTAACGATTTTACAAAATACCAAACAACTACCGAAGCGAAACCAAGCATAATGAGTGTTGAGTAAATGTTACCTATAAGTTTCAAACGGTTAAACCAAATTTTATTGTTCTGCCCTAACGTTTGCAATGCACTCCAAAAACCGTGAGTGAGGTGAAGCCAAATAGCTGCCAGCCATACCAAATAAAGCGCCGCATATATCGGATTGCCGAATGTTCTGCCGATGAAACCGGCTCCATCGGTAGGAGAAAGACCTTCCGTTTCATGAATCCCCCGAAGTTCGGCAAACTGCATGTTGTACCAGAAGTTAAACAGGTGCAATCCCAAACCGAGAACAACGATAAGACCCAATACAAACATGTTCTGAGAAGCCCACTCCACACTTTTAGGTTTTGCGGTAACGGCATAACGTTCACTTCCGCGTGCTTTGCGGTTTTGGAGAGTCAACCAAAGAGCATAAAAA
>SNRY01000590.1_pt1 | contig 12007 bp, 11 predicted proteins | sample 4693421 | NCBI WGS metagenome assembly SNRY01 (sample SAMN11003215, study PRJNA524138) | termite gut metagenome | isolation source: Bacteroidetes bacterial symbionts from single cell of protist host amplifed... | host: Streblomastix strix ... | reverse complement strand
AAATTATTTCGGAAATAATCCTATATTGATAGTACCTAAAAATAATCATTTAATCAATTCAACTGATGAAATTAATATTTAAAATAAAACGTAACTTATTCGAACTCCGTTATAGATGGACATTATCTGAGTTTTTAATTTTGAAATTAGTCAGTATTATACATAGATTAGGAATAACGACACGAACTCTTGATAATTATTCTAAAGAATTGGCAAATAACAATTTTAAGAAAAAATGGTTGAAACAAGAGAATGACCAGTATCTATTTGATTTTAAAGGTGCTAAATTACCGTATATTGAAAATCAAGAAATACTATTATCACTCAGAAGTGTGTTCGATGATGTTTTTTTTGTTTCATGTTATTTCAATGATAACTATGATAAACATACAGTTGAATATCTTGATAAATATATTTCGGAAGGGACTTATGGATATGTTGATGGTAATTTTGATGTTACGGTTAAAGAAGGAGATGTTGTAATAGATGCCGGAGCATGGATTGGTGATTTTAGTGCTTATGCAGCATCCAAAGGGGCGGTATCATATGCTTTTGAACCGACAAAAGACACTTATAAACTATTATGTGAAACCAAAAGTTTAAATGAAGGCAGAATATTTCCCGTACAAAAAGGATTGGGAGATTACTGTGGCAAGACAGATATTCTAATCAAAGGTGATCATAATTGGGGAAATTCAATGATTTCCGAAGGAAATACTCTGAAAACGATAAAGGAAGAGAAAATATTCGTAACGACCCTTGATCGGTTTGTAGAAGAAAATCACTTGACCAAAGTAGATTTTATAAAAGCAGATATAGAAGGAGCTGAGAGAGATATGTTAAAAGGTGCGTCTAACGTGTTAAAGACATTTGCCCCCAAACTAACAATATGTACCTATCACTTGCCGGATGACCCGGAAGTATTGGAAAAAATTATATTGGAAATTAATCCGAATTACAAAATAAAACACCTAAGAAAAAAACTATTTGCTGCAGTACCAAAACATTAGATAAATAAACACCTTTCTTATATACCAAAGAACTCTTAAAAATACAAATTTTCTCATGTATAAAATAACCTTATCCATGCCTGTTTATAATGTGGAAAAATATGTGGAGCGTGCCTTATTATCTGCATTGAATCAAACATTTGAGAGTATTGAGTATTTGATTGTAGATGATAAAGGCACAGACAATAGCATGGATGTTGTTCGGAAATTAATAGCCAATCATCCACGTGAAAAAGATGTTCGAATAATAGATCATGGCGTAAATCAAGGGTTAGGAGCAGCAAGAAATTCTGCCATTAAAGAAGCAAAAGGAGAATATCTTTATTGCATGGATAGTGATGATGAAATAACGAAGAATTGTTGTAAAACATTACTTACTCCCAAAAATTCCCTTTGACTGGAACCCCCCAATCTTTCCAAATGCAAGTGTATTAATAGTTTCTTATGATGATTTATGGAACATTAATTGGCATTGATTGGAAGATGGTAAACAAAAGATTGGATATGAAAAGGAAGTATAGAGATCTTAATAAATGTTTTAGCATAAAAATAGTCAGTAAATCCTAAAATATCAGTTGTGAATATGCGAGTAAATATACTCGTACTAAAATTTGCATAATGGAAAAATCCCCCAAAGTAAGTGTAATCATTCCTATTTATAAGGTAGAATCCTATATTGAACGTTGTGCTTGTTCTCTATTTGAGCAAACGTTGGATGACATAGAGTATATCTTTGTTAATGATTGTACGCCAGATAGCAGTATGACGATACTATTTGATGTTATAGAACAATATCCTCGTAGAAAACCTCAAATTCAAATTATACATCATGATGTAAATAAAGGACTACCTACAGCCAGAAATTCCGGATTAAAAATAGCTGTAGGTGAATATATTATTCATTGTGACAGTGATGATTGGGTAGAGAAAGATATGTATGAGAGTTTATACAATAAAGCAGTTGAAGAAGATGCAGATATAGTGGGGTGTGATTATTTTTACGAATACATTAATAAATCTGTTTATACTAAACTGCTTTTCGGGCAAAATGAAAATAAATGCTTTCAAAAAATGTTAAGCATAAATGGCATATATGGAAATACATGGAATAGGTTAGTAAAAAAAAATATATATACAGATAATAATATAAGATTTCCTGAAGAAATAAGTATGTGTGAAGATATAGTGGCAACTCTTCAATTACATTATTTTGCTAAAAAAATATCTTATATACCTAAAGCTTTTTATCATTATACACAATATCATATGAATTCAATTACTAAATGTGTAAACCAGCAACAATTGGAAGATATGCTTCAATCTTGTCAAATTATAGAATCATTTTTACATCAACATCATATATATGAACAATATTATAAATTGTTTATGGAAAGAGTATTTAAATATAAACAAAATATGATATTAATAAAATCTCTACGCGATTTTGAACATTGGCACACTATATGGCCTGAATCAAATCAATTACAATTAATATGGCATTACACAATTCCGTTGAAGATGAAAATCATATTCAGTTTAGTTAAATATAAATTGTATAGTATTGTTATTTATTTATTGGAAATGAAATTGAGAATGAACTACTCCGCTGCTTGCAGTGAAGTATCAAATAAGAATTAATGTTACATCTCGCCACAAGCGGCGGAGAATTAAGCCCAAAGAAATTAAAAAAAGTGGAATTATGGATATCGTTTGTGGAATAGATAACAATTTTACTCAGCATTGTGGAGTTCTGATGACCTCTGTATTTGAGAACAACAAAGAGGAAGAAATCACTTTTCATATCCTTACTGAAGGATTAATACAGAAAAATCAACTCTTATTAGAACAAATAGCATCATCGTATAATCAACAAATTTATTTCTATCGTATAGATACATCTATTCTTGAAAATTGTCCGATACGAAAAAGTGATCATGTGAGTTTAGCGACATATTTCAGAATTCTAATACCTTCTATTTTACCTAATACATTACAGAAAACATTGTATCTAGACTGTGATATTATTGTAAGAAAAAATATTAAAGAATTATGGGATTATGATATTTCAAACAAACCTATAGGAGCAGTTTATGATATGACAATCGATGATATTCGCAATTATAATCGAATGTGTTATAGTAAGGAATTAGGATATTTTAATGCTGGAGTTTTATTGATTAATTTAAATTATTGGAGAGATAACAGTATATCTAATAAACTTTTGCAGTATATCGGTCAATATCCGGAACGATTGAAATGGTGGGATCAAGATACTTTAAATGGAGTATTGATAAAAGAAACGGTTATATTACCTTTTAAATATAATATGCAGGATACCTTCTTTCGTAAAGACCCCATGTTAAGAAAAGAATTTTTAAAGGAAATCAATCATTCTTTATGTGACCCCATAATATTGCATTATTCAACAGGTAATAAACCATGGTTTAAAGGATCAAGCCATCCTCTCAAAAGCGAATATTATAAATATTTAATATTAACACCGTGGAAGAAATATAAATCAACATTCTCCAAACAAATAAATTTGAAATCCATTTTAAAGTTTTATTTATTAAAATTCGGATTATTAAATAACATATATCGAGATGATATTAATTTAATATAAGAGCATTTGTTTCGTATTTTATATTTAGTTTTATATTCCAATAAAAGTAAATCTGTTTCAATATCATGTATAAAGTAACTCTATCTATGCCTGTTTATAATGTGGAAAAGTATGTGGAACGTGCCTTATTATCTGCATTGAATCAAACATTTGAGAGCATTGAGTATTTGATTGTAGATGATAAAGGAACAGACAATAGCATGGATGTTGTTCGGAGAATCATAACCAATCATCCACGCGGCAAAGATGTTCGGATAATAGATCATGGAGTGAATCAAGGGACGGGAGCGACTAAAAATTCAGCCATTAAAGAGGCTAAGGGAGAATATCTTTATTTTATGGATAGTGATGATGAAATAACGAAGGATTGCATTGAGATACTGTATAATAAGATGCAGGAAAATCCAGTGGATTTTGTGGCAGCATCAATTTCAAAAAAAGATACACATGGAAAAATAATTTTAGAACATAAATACAAAGATTATATATTGAATGATAATGCGAAAAATGTAGCACATATCTATTATCTTGATAAAATAGATATCTCTATTACGACTTGGAATAAGCTTTATAATATTAATTTTTTACGAGATAATGAAATATATTGTTTACCAAAACATTTAAATGAGGATGTTTTTTTTACTTTTCAAGTGATTTTAAATGCTAAAACATGTATATTAATGTCTATAATTACATATAATTATTGTTTTAGAGAAGGAAGTGTAATGAATGTGAAAATGAAACAAAAAATAGACCTACGAGTCTTTCAGTATGTTGAAATTATAAATTATCAAAAACAGTATTTGGAGAAACATAAATATAAATATCCTATATTATATGCTTATATATTAACTCGTACTATGTATTTGGCTTATTTTTTTTCCTATCAAATATTGAAAAGTGATATTGACAATAAAAAAAAATATATATATCATTTACTGAATTATCCTATCAATTTTTATGAAATAAAATTATTGAATCATAAACAATTAATGAATTATTATTTTTACATTATTGATAAATCCCCTTATTATATAAAATATATGATTATTTTATTTTGTTTTTATTATAAGATAAATAAAAATAATTTAAAGAGATTTATTCAAGCTAAAAAATTATACTATTTATGCAAAGCGGTTTTTCTGTTATGCATATATTTGTTAATTAGCTGCATATATCATATGCAATACCACTATTTTGAGAGTATCGTTTTTGAATCCATCAAAGGATTGGGCATGTTTCTGTGAATCAGAAATGAGTTTCATAGCTGGAGAAAAAAGTACTGATTCTCTTTCTGAATTTGCAAAGCATAGCACTCTCTTTGATATTTATTCTTAGTGATTTCTTCTCAGAAGAATTTATTTGAAAAAGATGATGCTATCATTATTAGATAATAAAAAATTACTATTGATGGATAATGATGAGTATACTCGTTCATTACATATTAGTTAATAAGAAGCATATAAGTTAAATAGCTATATAAATTATATTTTTCAAAATAATGTTTTTTAATAATTTAAATTTGCATATTATTTTATGGACTCTCTTATTAGGTGTTGTATTTTATGATTTTATATCAATAAAGATTAGCTTTACTTATATTGATGAATTAATAGCGGGAATACTTTTTGCTTATTATTTACTAATAACAAAATGTAAATGTAAAAAAGACATATCTCTATGTATATTGATATTTCTATTTTATTTAATATATTCAATAGAAAAAAATGTTAATGTAACTGCAGCTATATGGACAGATTTTTTTATTCAAATAAAACCTTTTATTGCCTTCTATTCTACCTATAATATAGGTATTAATTTGACGGATAAATATAAACTCTATATAAAAAATATATGTATCATTATTACTATTGCTCTAATTCCAGTTGGAGTTTTAGGAATTGATTGCATTGTTTCTTTCATGGGTCATCCTAGCAGGTATGCAACAACTTTGACTATTCTTGGCTTTCTATATATTTTATGTTCTGAAAAAACAAGAAAAAATACTTGTATTATGTTTGTAATATGGGCTGTTGGTTTATTATCAATGCGATCTAAAATATATGGTTTTTATACGATATCGATATTTACATTCTTTTTCATAAATAAGCCATTAAAGTATTCCTTTAAAACGATGATAACGATGATAATTGGAATTGTTATAACAGTTTGTGCCGTTTGGGGAAAATTTTCATTTTATTTTATTAATAGTGTTATAGAGGCGGAAAATATGTATGCACGTCCATATTTATATTTAAATTCTTTTTATATATTAAATGATTATTTCCCTTTTGGGAGTGGATTTGGTTCTTATGCCAATTATGCATCTTCACTTTATTACTCTCCTATTTACTACCAGTATAATATGTCTGATCACCCAGAAATCGGAAATGGATATTTTATATCAGATACATTTTTCCCAACACTATCGCAATTCGGTTATGTGGGTGTATGTTTATTCTTTTTGTTTTGGTATAAAATATATCAAAAAATATTACTGAAATATTATTTGACAAAAGATATATATAATTACAAAATTTGTATATTAATTATTATCTTTTTCTTTATCGAATCAACTGTGGATAGTACATTTACTCATAATCGTGGAATGATGATGATGATGATATTAGCTATGTTTTTAGTAGAGAATGACTATAAGAGAGTTTTTAACTAAATAAAGATAAAAATATGGACGGAAATAATTTTATACGGGCTTCAAGATTATTGAGATATTTATTGACAAATCCTACATCTATTAATAGATATTTAAAATATTCTATCTTTTGTTCAAATAAACCTATAGATTTGGGAGTACCATGGATTGCTAGTGAAGCAATTGATTTTCTAAAAAAATGGGGGATTGGAGTAAATTCTCAAATATTAGAACTAGGAGGTGGAGGTTCTACTATTTTTTTCGGGCAATTAGGTGCTGATCTTACCTGCTTCGAAAGCAATATATTATACTCTAAAGAGCTAATAAATAAGATTAGTGAATTAGAATTATTTAATGTTAAAGTTAATTTTATGTCTTATAACAATATATTAGATATAGAATCTTTTAAAGAAACAGATTATTATAAATATATTATTTATTCAAATAAAAAATATGATATAATATTAATTGATAATTATGAAGAAATAGCTGGTATAAGACAAACTTGCTTTTATGCCGCAGAAAGAAATATAAAGGTAGGTGGAATAATAATACTAGATGATTCTTATAGATATCCAAAAATAAGAGAAAATAATTCTGCAAAGAATTATATTACTTTCAAATCTATAGGTCCTTGTAGAATAGGGATTACAACAACAGATATTTTTTTCTATTGAAAATTATGATTATCTCATCTCAAATTAGTTTATTAGAATAAGAGAAGAAGAGAAGAAGAAAACAATCAATTCATAATTTTGGTGATAATATAGGCAAAAATAATCATTTTTAGACAATGTATTAGATATTCTTTATTTTAATATACATACTGAAAATAATCTAAGTTGAAAAAGATTTATAATCAATTTTATTGCATTTATCTGAATATACGATAGATAAAATTTTAAAGAATGAATATCCGTAATATTGCCTAATCCAAAAAATCTGTGTTTCTTTGCGAGAAATAAAGACAGCAAGATGAATTTATTAAATTTTATAGCCACCTATCCTGATGAGGAGAATTGTCGCACCAAGTTTAAAGAATATCGGGATCAACAAGGAGTGATATGTTCCAAATGTGGACACAAAGAACAGTATTGGAAACAAGATAAATCAAGTTATAATTGGAGGAGAAACAACAAAAAACGGTAAATCCAGAAAAGTCGAACATATCAAGATGATAGTTATTAAAGACTTAAAATCAGCAACAATCACCCCATTGGTAAGAGAAAATACATCCCAAGAATCAAGCATTGATTCTGACCACTCAACCTCTTATGTCCAATTAAAAAATATTGTGAAAGAGCATAGACCAAAAGTAATCCCAAAAAAGAAACAGGAATAGTTTTGCCTTGGGTACATATCGCTATCAGCAATGCCAAATGGTTGTTGTTAGATATTTATCACGATATGAAACTTGAATATCTTCAAAGTTATCTTGGGTGAATTTTGCTATAAATTTAATCGTATATATTTTGGCGAAAAACTATTTGACAGGTTGATGATAGCTTCTGTTACGTACAAAAATCAATTTAGGTGTAACTACGGATAAACATATTAAATTAAGTATATTTAAGTATATAAAAGTGTGTAATAAACATATAGTGATTATTAGAACAGGGGGAAATATACTGAACGACCAGACGTATAATTGTCAGGAATTAGGATTAGCTAAAGCGTTAGTAAAAAAAAACATTAAAGTTTCAGTTATATTTGCTGGAAATAATCGTTCTCATTATATAGAAAAAGTAAATGATAATCGATTCTTGCATATTTATTTTGTGAAATTTTATAAAATAAATCAAGCCCTATCGTGGTTTAGAGGATTCTTTAATTTGTTAGAGAATATAACTCCTGATATTATACAAATACATGAATTTGGAATGTTAATGTCATACGTTACATTACGATGGGCGAAAAAACATAATATAAAAACAGTTTTGATTCAAGGAAGTTATAGAGAAACGAAAAAACCAATTTTTAAACAATTTGAACAACTATTTAATTGTACCTTTGGTCGCTATATTATAAAGAATATAGATGGAATTGGTTGTAAAACTTTAATGGCATCTAATTATTTAAATAGATATAGGCAATGTAATACTTCACTAATAAAAATAGGTTTAGATATAAATCATTTTGAAAATCCCATAGATAAAAATTGGCTAAAAGACTTGCAAATAGAAGGAAAAAAAATTTTATTATACGTAGGTGTAATGGAAAGAAGAAGAAATGTTAATTTTATACTTAAATTATTGAAGGAACTTCCAGAGGAATTTATTTTATTATTAATTGGAGTAGGAAAAGCGCTCGAAAAACTAAAATTACAAGCTAAAGGTGCTAATATAGAGAATCGTTGTTGTTTTTTAGGTCAGATGAGACAAGAACAATTACCTTCTTTATACTCAATTGCCGATTTATTTTTATTAGCTTCTGATTATGAAATTTATGGTATGGTAATTTTAGAATCTATGTATTTTGGTGTACCTGTTATTTCTTCTTTTACTGCTGGCTCTCAAACAATTATTGAAGATAAAAAAGATGGTTTATTAATAAATTATTACGATGTATATTTATGGAAAGAATATATATTATCAATATATGACAACCATAAATTAGAAGATATGAGAGAAGCAGCTAAAATTAAGATACAACAATCATATATTTGGTATAAAGCTTCTGAAAGTTTCATTTCATTATATGAATCTATAGAAAAGTAAATTGTGCGTATTCTCCTATCGAATAAATTCTACTACCTCCGCGGTGGAGATTGTGTTTATACTCTTAATCTTGAGAGTTTGTTAAAAAAATACAATCATGAGGTTGCGATATTTGCCATGCAACATCCTAAAAATATAGATACTTATTATTCATCATACTTCCCTTCGGAAGTATCCTTTCATTCTTTAAATAGAAAAAATTTCATTGAATTATTCTTGCGACCTTATGGTACGCGAGAAGTAAAAGAAAAATTTAATCTATTATTAGATGATTTCCATCCAGATATAGTTCATTTAAATAATATCCATTCTCAACTGTCTCCTATAATTGCTCAAATTGCATATCAAAGAAAAATCAAAGTTATATGGACTCTTCATGACTATGAACTGCTCTTTTCTCGTTACGATGGTTCACACATACGTAATTTACGTGTTATAGATAAAATACGAGTTTTAAAAAAACGATATATAAAAAACTTTATTGCATATGGAGAATCATTAAAATGGGGTCATAAAAAATTAGAGAAATACACAAATCTATTTATTTGTCCTAGTCAATTTATGACTGATAAAATGATACAGGGGGGGATTAATCCTCAAAAACTTCACATGTTATATAATTTTATCGATGTAAGTAAAACAAAAAGAGATAATTATCATGATAAAAATGATTTTTATTGCTACATAGGACGTTTATCTCATGAAAAAGGAGTGAAAACCTTGGTTGATGCGGCATTTCAATTACCTTATAAATTAAAAATTATAGGTGAAGGTCCTTTGACAGAACAATTAATGAAACAGGCAAATGGATCATCAAATATTGAATTTCTTGGATATAGACACTGGAGTGAAATTAAAGAGATTGTAAGTAGAGCTTGCTTTTCTGTTATCCCCTCTGAATGGCATGAGGTGTTTGGTCTTGTAATTGCTGAAGCCCAATGTTTAGGAACTCCTGTATTGGGTGCAAATATTGGTGGTATACCAGAATTAATAGAAAATAAAAAAAACGGAATGCTGTTTAAGTCTGGGAATATAGAAGATTTAACAGATAAAATTCAACAAATGTTTCATACTGAATTTGATTATAAAAAAATAGCAGAAGAATCTCAAAATCGTTATTCTGCCGAGAATTATTATAATGAAATTATGAAAATATATACAAATATAGACTAATAGAAGGCACAGTTATATGTTACATAAAGTAAGAAACTTCACATGGAAAAAATGATTTTATATGAAAATATTTGAAATTGGTACAGGTTATACATCTATACCTGCAAAAATAGGTGCTGCTACCGAGATTGTAGTGGAAGAACTTACCCGTTCAATGATGAAACGGGATATAGATGTGACAATTGTTGATATTAAAGATAAAAATCGTCAAATCTCAGATTTACCAATTGTTGAAGTTTATATGCCTCGATTCCTTGCCGTGACGGATATTAAACTGGGTATTGTACATAAATTAAAGAGAGTATTATATTCAGTATCATTATCTTTTAAATTGTGGAAGTTGGTTAAGCGACAAAGAGATGACAAAATAATACTTCATTTCCATAACCAATATAATCTTTTTTTCTTTTTCAAATTCACGCATAAAAAATTTAGGGAAAAATTAACTATTGCCTATACCAATCACAGTTATATATGGTTTGGAGAATGGGATAACATTAAAGATATTATCTCAAAACGATATTTCCAGGAGGTTTATTGTTGCCGCAATGCAGATAAGGTTTTTGTATTGAATGATATTACCGCCGATCACCTTATAAACAAACTTGGAGTAGATAAACGATGTATTGTAAAAATAATCAATGGAGTAAATATTGATGTATATAATGAAAAAAATGTAGATACTATCTCTTTACAGAAATTTAAAAATGACTATAAATTAAATGGAAAAAAAGTGATACTTCAAGTTGGTTCTGTGTCAGATCGTAAAAATCAAAGAGGTTCTCTTGAACTATTATTGCCGATATTAAAAAAAGATAAGAATATAATATATGCTTATGCTGGTGGAATTATAGATACTGCTTATGTGAAAACAGTTAACCAAATAGCTCGTGAACGAGAAGTGGAAAAACAAGTGATGTATTGGGGAGAAAGTTCGCCAGGAAAACATTTAAATTTATTATATACATGTTCATATGCGACAATCGTTAATTCTACATCAGAAGCTTTTAGTCTAGTTATAGCGGAATCAATGTCCGCAAGCAGACCTGTGCTTATTAATTCTTCCATTTTAGATTCTCTATTTTGGGAAGAGATTGAAGGTCATGGAATTATAAGAATTAAAGAGGACTTTGAAACAGTTATTCAAAAAGAGATTCTTGATGAGAGTAATTATCAAACTCATAAAACGAAAGGGAGAGATTTCATTGTGCAGTCCTTGAGCTGGGATATTGCAACGGAAAAATATATTAATAATTTCTAAGCAAATACTTTCTTTTTGCAGAAAAAATCTTGAGAGGTAAATATGACAGATAAGGTTCTTTCTCCCACTGATATGTGTATCATCACAACTTATCGCTGCCCGATGCGTTGTAAAATGTGTAATATATGGGAACATCCTACAGATAGGATAAAAGAAATAACTCCTGAAGAAATAAAACTTCTCCCTAATGTAAAATTCATCAATCTTACAGGTGGAGAACCGTTCATTCGTGAAGATTTGGATAGAATTGTTGAAATCTGTTTTTCTAAATCACCTCGCGTTGTTATTTCTACTTCCGGATGGTATGAAGATAAAGTCATTGCTTTGGCAAAGAAGTTTTCTAATATAGGGATTCGTATCAGCATCGAAGGGCTTTCCAGGAAGAACGATGAACTTCGCGGACATTTAGGTGGTTTTGATAAAGGACTTCGGACATTGCTTACATTAAAGGAAATGGGATTGAAAGATATTGGTTTCGGATGTACCGTATCCAACAATAATTCTGCCGATATGCTTTTTCTTTATCAACTGTCTAAATCTTTAGGGTTGGAGTTTGCTACTGCTGCTTTT
>SNRY01000589.1_pt1 | contig 12007 bp, 7 predicted proteins | sample 4693421 | NCBI WGS metagenome assembly SNRY01 (sample SAMN11003215, study PRJNA524138) | termite gut metagenome | isolation source: Bacteroidetes bacterial symbionts from single cell of protist host amplifed... | host: Streblomastix strix ... | reverse complement strand
GAAGCCAAAGCTTTTCTTACCAATTACACTGTCATGACGGCACAAAACGCATACGACAACTGGAAGCGTTTAGGTGAGTATCTTATTGTGAAGTATAACGACGGGGTAATAAAACGTGAAAAGGAGGGAAGGTTTGAAAGAAATGCGATTGGAAGGGCTGTACCGGTTATTCGTCCGGGTTATCCGGAAGATTTTCTTGAAGAATATGTGAAAAAGACAGGGGATAGGTATAAGATAAAAGAATAAAAATAGTTTTCGTATGCAAGATTTCGTCCATCTCCACGTTCACACACAATATTCTTTATTAGACGGTCAAGCAGGAATTGCTGCTTTGGTAGATAAGGCTATGAAAGACGGTATGAAAGGAATAGCAATTACCGACCATGGTAATATGTTTGGGGTGAAGGAATTTTACAACTATGTGAGTAAAAAGAATGAACAACTACTCGAAACCGATGGCAGCCTGTTGTTTAAGCCTATTATCGGGTGCGAAATGTACGTTGCTCATCGCACCATGGACAAGAAAGAAGGGAAGCCCGATCAAAGCGGCTATCACTTGGTGGTATTGGCAAAAAACAAGAAAGGATATCATAATTTAATTAAACTCGTCTCGAGGGCTTGGACGGAAGGTCATTATATGCGTCCGCGTACCGACCGTAACGAGTTGGAGAAGTATCATGAAGGTCTTATTGTCTGTTCCGCCTGTTTGGGAGGAGAAATACCTAAAAAGATCATTCAAGGACAGCTCACTGAAGCCGAAGAAGCCATTCAATGGTATAAGAATTTGTTTGGGGATGATTATTATTTGGAACTACAGCGTCATAAGGCAACGGTAAGTAATGCCAATCACGAAACCTATCCTCTGCAAAGCATCGTTAATAAACAGTTGGTAGAATACGCGCAAAAGTATGCTATCAAATTGATTTGTACGAACGATGTGCATTTTGTGAACGAAGAACATGCCGAAGCACACGACCGTCTAATTTGTTTAAGTACCGGCAAAGACCTGGACGATCCCACCCGGATGCTTTATAGTAAACAGGAATGGATGAAGACATGCGAGGAAATGAATACACTCTTTGCCGACATACCCGAAGCGCTTTCCAATACCCTTGAGATATGTGATAAGGTAGAATTTTATTCTATCGACAATGCGCCGATTATGCCTACTTTCGTCATACCGGAAGAGTTCGGTACGGAGGAAGAATACCGTCGAAAGTATAATGAGCAGGAACTTTTTGATGAGTTTACTCGCGATGAAAATGGGATTGTGATGTTAGAAGAAGCCGTTGCGCAAGATAGGATTCATCAAATAGGAGGATATGATAAACTGCATCGTATAAAATTGGAAGCCGATTATCTGAAAAAATTGACTTATGAAGGCTCTGAAAAACGATATGGAAATCCCCTTGACAAAGAGATAAGGGAACGTCTTGATTTTGAATTGCACATTATGAAAACGATGGGGTTTCCCGGATATTTTCTTATTGTGAATGACATTGTTGCAGCAGCTCGCCGAATGGGGGTATCCGTAGGACCGGGGCGCGGTTCGGTTGCCGGTTCTGCAGTGGCTTATTGCTTGGGGATTACGCAAATAGACCCTGTAAAGTATGATTTGCTGTTTGAGCGTTTCTTAAATCCCGACCGTATTTCTCTCCCCGATATTGATATTGATTTTGACGATGACGGACGCGACGATGTGCTCCGTTGGATAACGGAAAAGTATGGCAAAGAAAAAGTAGCGCACATTATTACTTATGGTACGATGGCTGCCAAGATGTCTATAAAAGACGTAGCCCGTGTTCAAAAATTGCCGCTTTCGGAATCGGAAAGACTGACAAAGTTCGTACCCGATAAAGTTGCCGATAAGAAACTGAATTTAAGTACTTTCATTGAATATGTGCCCGAGTTGAAAGCTGCTTCGATTTCTCCCAATCCGGTGATACGTGACACGATAAAATACGCCAGGATGCTTGAAGGCAATGTGCGTAATACGGGAGTTCATGCCTGTGGTACTATTATTTGCCGGGACGACATTACCGATTGGGTTCCCGTCAGCACTGCCGAGGATAAGAATAGCGATAAAAAAATATTGGTTACCCAATATGAAGGTTCTGTCATAGAAGAAACGGGATTGGTGAAGATGGATTTCTTGGGTTTGAAAACATTGTCCATTATCAAAGAAGCCTTGGAAAATATTCGTCATAGCCGGAATATAGAAATAAACATTGACACGATTCCAATGGACGATCTTGCCACCTACCGGCTTTACAGCGAAGGGAAAACAGTAGGTACTTTTCAATTTGAATCGGCAGGAATGCAGAAGTATTTGCGTGAGTTGCAGCCCTCTACTTTTGAAGATCTTATTGCGATGAATGCGCTTTATCGTCCGGGTCCAATGGAATATATTCCGGATTTCATCGACCGTAAACAGGGGCGTAAACCGATTGAATACGACATTCCTATCATGGAGAAGTATCTGAAAGATACTTATGGAATTACGGTTTATCAGGAGCAGGTGATGCTTTTATCCCGTTTGTTGGCGAACTTCACGCGCGGCGAATCCGATGCTTTGCGCAAAGCAATGGGTAAGAAACTTCGCGACAAACTGGATCACATGAAACCTAAGTTTATAGAAGGAGGAAATAAGAATGGATACACCCTTGAGGTATTGGAGAAGATTTGGGCAGACTGGGAAAAGTTTGCTTCTTATGCTTTTAATAAATCGCATGCTACCTGTTATTCATGGATAGCTTATCAAACTGCTTATCTAAAAGCTAATTATCCGGCAGAATACATGGCTGCCGCAATGAACCGGAATACTTCGAATATTACCGAAATCACCAAGTTGATGGATGAATGTAAGGCTATGGGTATCATGGTACTGGGACCTGATGTAAATGAAAGTAATTTGAAATTTACGGTTACCGCCGCAGGTAATATCCGTTTTGGACTTGGGGCTATCAAAGGGGTGGGAGAAGGAGCTGTGCAAGGCATTATAGCCGAACGGGCAACAAATGGTTTATTCACAGGTATTTTTGATTTCGTGCAGCGTGTCAATCTGAATACCTGCAATAAAAAGAATATGGAATGTTTAGCTTTAGCAGGCGGTTTTGACGGCTTTTTGGAGTTGAAACGTGAACAATATTTTGTTGCGAATTCAAAGAATGAAGTCTTTTTGGAAACATTGATACGTTACGGCAACCGTTATCAAATGGATAAAGCTATGGCAACCAATTCTCTTTTTGGCGGCGAGAATGTTATTGATGTTTCTACTCCTGATATTCCCTTTGCTGAACGCTGGAATGATTTGGAACGATTGAACAGGGAAAAGGAGTTGATAGGGATTTATCTTTCTGCTCATCCTTTGGATGAATACAGTGTTATATTAAATTATGTGTGCAACACCCGTATGGTTGAGCTTAGTGATGTATCCGCACTGACAGGGCGGGAAATTACTATGGGAGGTATTGTAATTGGCATACGCATGGGTACTACTAAAAACGGAGCTCCTTACGGCGTGGCACGTATCGAAGATTATTCGGGTTCGGCTGAAATTGCCTTTTTTGGTAATGATTATTTGAATTTTCAGGGGTATCTTAAAGAAGGTCTGTTTCTCTACATAAATGCTCGTTGCCAGCCTAAGCAGTGGAAACCTAATGAGTTAGAGGTTAAAGTCACTTCTATTGATTTGTTGTCTAACGTAAAAGAGAGGTTGATTGAAAAAATAACCGTTCTTATTCCATTGGCAACACTTAATACGGAACTTATCACCGAATTATCCACATTGACTAAAAAGAGTCAGGGAAAGGCGGAACTTTGTTTTAAGGTAATTGATATCGACGAACAGCTACAGATAGATTTTGTTTCGCGTTCGATGAAAGTAGCGGTAGAAAAAGAATTGACAGATTATATAGAAAGATACGAAGGGATAGAGTTTCGGATAAACTAAACTTTTAAAACGTTGTCTTTGATATTTTTAACAAATTGAATAATTCTCTTTCTTTTTCTCTTTTTCTTTTGGCAATTAAAAAAAAATGGTCAATTTTGACCCCGATTACAAAATATCTACGAAAAATGGAAGATTTTAAAAAGAAAAGTGAAATTGACACAAATGACAGAGAGATTGTCTTTTCTAAATCTATTAAGGCTGGTAAAAGAATATATTATCTTGATGTGAAGAAAAACCGGAGAGATGAAATGTTTCTTGCTATTACGGAAAGTAAGAAAATAGTTCAAGGAGATGGAGAAGACCCACAAGTTAGTTTCGAAAAACATAAAATCTTTTTATACAGAGAGGATTTTGATAAGTTTATGAATGGTTTGCAGCAAGCGATCTCTTATATAGAAGAAAGACAAGAAAGTCCGAAGAGAGAATATTTCGAAAAAAGCAGAGAAGACAATGTTGCGGAAGAAGAAAAAAGTACACCGGAAGTAGAGAATGTAAGTTCCGAAATTAAAATAGATCTTGATTTTGAGTAATTTATTTAACCCAAAATAGAATATATATATTGTATCACAACGTTATGTAATTTAGATAAAATTATTATATCGTGTAATGGCAAGTTAGGAAAATAACAACTTAATTTAGAGTAACACAGAAATGAAAACATTTAAACTTGAAGGAATCGTAAGATCAATTGCAGTGCACTCTTCGGATAAAAGTAGAGCATTGAAAGAAATTCGTAAAAATAATGGCATACCTTGTGTGCTTTACGGAGGAGGAAAAGAAAATATTCATTTTACCGTAACAAACGAAGATATTCGTAATTTGATATATACCCCGAATGTCTACATCGTGAGTTTGACAATTAGTGGAAAGAAAGTAACCGCTATTATGAAAGAGATTCAATTTCATCCCGTTACAGATGCAATTCTGCATGTGGATTTTTTGGAAGTTGACGAAACAAAACCCATCGTAATAGAAATCCCCGTTCAGTTGGAAGGTTTGGCAGAAGGGGTAAAAGCCGGTGGTAAACTTATTTTGCAAATGCGGAAACTTAAAGTAAAAGCTTTGTATAAGGATATTCCGGAAAGACTTACTATTGATGTTACCAATTTAGGTTTAGGTAAGACAATAAAAGTAGACGAACTGTTTTTTAAAGGTCTTAGTTTGTTGAATGTAAAAGACAATGTGGTTTGTGCCGTTAAATTGACACGCGTTGCAAAAGGACTTGCTGCAAGTAAATCCGAATAAGATTTATGCGGGTTATGATTATGCGGGAACTTTATAGATATAGAAAGATATTTCACTTAACAAGCTAAATAGAAGTAAAGAAGGGGCATAATTTCAGCAGTAAATGAAGTATTTAATTGCAGGATTGGGAAATATGGGTACAGAGTACCATGAAACACGGCACAATATAGGATTTATGGTATTGGATGCTTTTGCAAAAGCATCCAATATTGTTTTTACCGATAAGCGTTATGGAGAAAACGCCACTCTCTCAATAAAGGGGAAGCAATTATTATTGCTGAAACCTTCTACTTTCGTAAATTTAAGCGGATTTGCCGTGCGTTACTATATGCAGAAGGAGAATATTCCCATGGAAAATCTTCTTATCATAGTAGACGATTTAGCACTTCCTTTCGGTACATTGCGCTTGAAAACCAAAGGAAGTGATGCAGGACATAACGGATTGAAGCATATTGCTGCAACATTAGGTACGCAAGAATATGCCCGGCTTCGATTTGGCATTGGGAACAACTTTCCACGTGGCGGACAAATAGATTATGTTCTTGGAAAGTTCGACGGCGAAGACCTCAAAACAATGGATAAACATTTGCAAATAGCCGGTGAAATAATTAAAAGTTTCTGCCTTGCAGGGATTGATAATACTATGAATCGGTATAATGAAACAATGAAATCTCCCTCTTAGTCTCTACCCTATCATTCATAAGCAGTGACTGATAATTAATGTTTGGGGTTAACCCGAGGGAGTAAATAGTATGCAATGAAGTTTATCTAAATGCACTCCACGGGTGAAAGTTATTTGGTATATATTTCCATCTAAATTAAATATTTCTTATCTTTACGTTCAATTCAATCCTGCATTATTTCGATACCTTCGGAAAACACAGCAAGACTTATGAACAGACTTTTATTCGCTATAATTGCCTTAGGGACGACATTCATGTTGCCCGCCCAAGAAAATTGCTCCTTTACTCACTATTCTTCCGAAGAAGGATTGTCGCAAAACACGGTGATGAATATCTTACAAGATCATAAGGGGATAATGTGGTTTGCTACGTGGGACGGCATCAATAAATTTAACGGATACTCTTTCAAAACGTATAAAGCAGGACAAGGAAGCCCCAGCAGCTTGGCAAACAACCGCGTGGACTATATGTATGAAGACAAATACGGCTATCTCTGGGTGCAGACTTACGACAACAAAGCGCACCGTTTCAACCCGTATATGGAAACCTTTGAACAAGTTCCGGCTAAGGGTAAAGAGACTTCACTGAATATCACCTCCATTAAAGTATTACCCAACGGTATAGTATGGCTGCTCACCGAAAACACCGGAGTTATTCGGGTAACCACCCATACGGAAACACATCTGCTTCAACCGAAGTTCTTTCCTGCCAATTCGGATACCTTTCCTGCCAGAACTCTTTTAGATGTGTGCATGGATAAAGCAGGAAATGAATGGCTACTGACCGACAACGGATTAGGGGTAATTCGTTCGGGAGAAAAAGTTCCTTCTTTTTATTTCACAGAAACCGATCAGCCTTTCTATGCTTTTCAGGAAAATGAAACGGAGGTTTTCTTTGGCTCTAACAACGGACGGGTATGGCGATACAAAAAAAGTAACGAATCTTTCCGGCTATTGGAGCTGCCTGTAAAATCACGTATCTCTTCTATCAATACGATAACCTCTAAAGAAATACTTATCACTACCCTTACAAACGTTTTTTTTACATGCCGGCTCTCCGACGAGGAGATAAACGAATATGCTCCCGTCGCCTATAAAAGTCCACTGAACGCTCCCATCCGTTCAGCTTTTGTGGACAGCCAATCGGAAGTGTGGTTTGAACAGGAAATAGCAGGTTGCGTTGTTCATTTTAATCCGATGAACAAAGTCATAAAACGCGAACAAATGAAAGTGGAGCCAACCGGTGCAGACCGTTCTTGGCCTGCCTTTCACGTGTTTGAAGATGTGAACGGGCAAGTATGGGTGCATCCCTTTGGTGGAGGAATGTCTCGTTTCGACAGGGTAAAGAATACGTTAGTGCCTTTTTATAACGAGCCCGGTTCCAAGTCCTGGAGGTTTTCCAATAAAATTCATTCCGCCTTTTCCGACCGTCAGGGTAATCTTTGGATGGGTACACATTCCAAAGGATTGGAAAAGATAACCTTTCGCCCGATACAGTTTCATCTTATTATCCCAAACTTGCATGATGAGCGTGAATCACTGAGCAATGAAGTTCGCGCGCTGCTCGAAGACAGCGACCAAAATATCTGGGTGGGATTGAAAAACGGTACGTTGCGGATATACGATAGTAAGTACAACTACAAGGGTTATCTCACGGAATCGGGTACGGTTGCTAAAACCGGAAAGCCGGTAAAAGGAGTTACCTATTCGCTGATGCAAGACCGAAAAGGCATAATATGGATTGCTACTAAAGGCGACGGGCTGATCAGGGCGGAAAAGAAAACCAATTCACAAACCTACACCTTTACACGGTACAAATATAACGCCGACGACATTTACAGCCTAAGCAACGACAATGTTTACTGCACGTATGAAGACGGCAAGGGCAGAATTTGGGTAGCCACCTATGCGGGTGGATTAAACTATATGGACACGAATGAAAGGGGAGAGACCGTATTTATCAATCATCGCAACAATCTTAAAGGATTTCCTATCGCTACTTGTCTCAAAGTCCGGTTCATAACTTCCGACCACGAAGGGCGTTTATGGGTGGGAACAACCACCGGAGCATTGTCGTTCGACGGAGATTTCACCAATCCGGAAAAGGTTGTTTTCAATTATTATTCTCGCATACCCGAAGACCCAAACAGTTTGAGCAACAATGATGTGCATTGGATTATCGAAACCAAACAGCATGAACTTTTTTTGGCAACCTTTGGCGGAGGATTGAACAAACTTGTTTCCATCGAAAAAGACGGTCATGCCAAATTCAAATCCTATTCGGCGGCAGACGGCATGCCTTCGGATGTGCTGCTTTCCATTTGTGAAGACGACAAGGAAAATCTGTGGATAAGCACCGAACACGGGATAAGCAAGTTTATTCCCTCCGAAGAGAAGTTTGAGAATTACGACGACAGGAGTATTATTTTCCATGTACGCTTTAGCGAAGCAGCATCTGCAAAAACTTCCGATGGAAATATCCTTTTCGGATCCGCCAACGGCATCTTCAAGTTTAATCCCGGCTCCATTTATAAGAGCAATTATGTACCGCCCATTATTCTATCGCAACTGTTGATAACCAATCAGGAAGTTGTACCCGGAAAGAACTCCGTTTTGAAAAAAGGACTGGACGAAACCCGTAAGTTGGAACTCACACACGAAGAAGATATATTTGCCATTCAGTATGCGGCACTTGATTATACAAATCCTGTCAATACGCAATACGCCTACATGCTTGAAGGCTTCGACAAACAATGGGTGTACGCCGACAAACAACGCAATGCAACTTATACGAACTTATCCAAAGGCAACTATACATTCAAGGTAAAATCGACCAATAGTGAAGGTGTATGGGTAGATAATACCCGTTTACTCGACATTACGATACTCCCTTCATTTTGGGAAACACCTCTGGCTTATGTGCTTTACATCGTAATAGTGTTGCTCATCATTTTGACGACGGTTTACATTTTGTTTACCATTTACCGGTTGAAACATGAAGTGTCCATAGAACAGCAAATATCGGATATCAAGCTCCGATTTTTTACCGATATATCCCACGAGTTGCGTACTCCGCTTACTCTCATTGCCGGACCAGTGGAGTATGTACTGAACAACAAAGAACTCCCCGCCGACGTACGCGAACAATTAACGGTGGTGGAACGAAATACGAACCGGATGCTGCGCTTGGTCAATCAAATATTAGACTTCCGAAAGATTCAGAACAAGAAGATGAAGATGCAAGTGCAGAGAATAAACATTGTTCCTTTCGTCCGAAAGATAATGGAGAATTTCGATTCATTGGCAGAAGAACATTATATAGATTATGTGTTTGAATCGGAAAAAGACAATCTCTATCTGTGGGTGGACGAAGATAAATTTGAAAAGATTGTATTCAATCTGCTTTCAAACGCTTTCAAATATACCCCTGCCAATAAGATGATAAAGGTTTTTATCCGTGAAGATGAAAGTACCGTTACAATAGAAGTGCGCGACCAGGGTATCGGCATCGCCGAAAACAAGAAGAACTCTATATTCATCCGTTTTGAAATTCTGGTGGATAAAAACTTTTTTAATCAATCAAGTACAGGCATCGGGCTATCATTGGTAAAAGAATTGACGGAGATGCACAAAGCCTCCATTACAGTGGATAGCAAGCTGGGCGAAGGAAGCTGTTTTAAGGTGGAGTTTCTCAAAGGTAAAGAACACTATGACAAAACGGTAGAATTTATTTTAGAAGATATAAATGTAATACTTTCACCTTCAAAGGTGACAGAAATGGATATTCTTCAAACGGAAACCGACGAACCGGCAAATACGGAAGAACGTTTACAAAAAATCATGCTTTTGGTGGAAGATAATCAAGAATTACGATATTTCTTACGGAGTATCTTTGCGCAAGATTTCCAGATAATAGAAGCCACAAACGGCATGGAAGGGATAGACAAAGCCGTGAAGTTTCTCCCCGATATAATAATCAGTGATGTAATGATGCCGGAAAAAGACGGTATTGAAATGACGCGAGAATTGCGTACCGATTTGAGTGTCAGTCATATTCCCATTATATTGCTCACTGCCAAAAGTTCCATTGAAAGCAAGCTGGAAGGACTGGAATACGGTGCGGACGATTATATCACCAAGCCCTTTAGCGCTACTTATCTGAGGGCGCGTGTGAAGAACTTGCTGGAGCAACGGGTTAACCTGCAACGTTTATATCGCGACCAATTGACAGGTAAGAGTTCCTCTCCCAAACCGGAAGAAAGAGCAAAGCAAATCATGCTTTCCATAGACCGTAGGTTTATGGACAAACTCATGGAGCTAATGGAAAAAAACATGGACAATGGCGATTTGACAATAGACGATTTGGTAAATGAACTGACAGTCAGCCGTTCGGTATTTTTTAAAAAGCTAAAAGCTTTAACAGGACTTGCACCCATTGAATTTATCAAAGAAGTAAGAATTAAACGCGCCGCCCAGTTGATTGAAACGGGAGAATTTACCATGTCACAGATAACCTACATGGTGGGCATCAACGACCCGCGCTATTTTAGCAGATGTTTTAAACAGAAAATAGGACTAACCCCTACGGAATATAAAGACAAAATATTAAAAGGCGATAATATCCGATGAAAAAGGAAATAGAGCGCAAGTTTCTTGTTACCGGTGAATACAAGTCAAAAGCGTTTGCTCAAAATAGAATAAGACAAGGATATATTTGCCGCTCAAGTGGACGTACCGTCCGGATACGCATCAGCAATGAGAAAGGCTATCTCACTATAAAAGGTGCATCCGATGAATCCGGTATGGAACGTTACGAATGGGAAAAGGAAATTCCCTTGTCTGAAGCCGGAGAATTAATGGAACTCTGCGAACCCGGTATCATTGACAAAATCCGCTACTTAATACAAAGCGGAAAACACACAGTTGAAGTGGACGAATTTCACGGTGAGAATCAAGGTCTTGTTATTGCCGAAATAGAATTGGAATCAAAGAATGAAACGTTTATCCTCCCCGACTTTATAGGAGAAGAAGTAACTGGAGACAGACGCTACTACAATTCTCAATTGACAAAAAAACCATTTACGATCTGGTAATATATACGTACTTGCATTTGGGAAATAATAAATAAGCTCGCAAGTACAGATATTATAAATAAATTCTTTTTAGCCTGTGTACTTTATAAATATCGGATTTTATCTAAATTTGCATTTGGATACGGAAAAAAGCCATACAATTAAAAAGAGAAAAGTCATGAGAAAAGTCAATGTGCTATTAATATTTATGATGATGTCAATAACTACTGTTTACGCTGCTGATAAAGTAATTAAACTGTTAAAACCCAATACGGAACGTTCCGGCGCATTAATGAAAGCTCTCTCCGAACGCAAATCCACCCGTGAATATGCCGTAACCCCTTTGAGTAATGCCGACCTTTCAGACTTGTTATGGGCAGCAAACGGTATCAACCGCCCAAGTGAAAATAAACGTACAGCTCCTTCCGCTATGAATCGGCAAGATGTGGATATTTACGTGATATTGCCCGAAGGCACATATCTTTATGATGCAAAAGCCCATAAATTAGATTTGATCTCCGAAGGTGATTATCGTTCAGCCGTAGCAGGCGGTCAAAACTTTGTAGAAAATGCTCCGGTTTCTATTGTTTTGGTAAGTGAACTTTCTCGTTTAGGCGATGCAAAAGCCACGCACACTCAATTAATCGGAGCAATGGATGCCGGCATCGTATCACAAAATATCTCTCTGTTTTGTGCAGCAGCCAATCTGGCTACCGTACCACGTGCTACTATGGACATAGCCAAACTGAAAAGCGGATTAAAATTACATGACACACAAATGCCCATGATTAATCACCCCGTCGGATACTTTAAATAGTAATTCATATATCCATAATATTATATATGGAAGAAAATCTAATTGTGCAAAGGATATACGAAATTCTGGTGTCATGGGGAATAAGACCTCCATTTGCCGACAATTTAGACAAAATCGTAGCCTTTGCATTAATCCTCGGTGTCGCCTATCTAGCTAATGTTATCTGCCATCACATCCTCCTGAAACTGATTGTCAAGCTGGCACAAAAAACTAAAGCAACATGGGATGATATAGTTTTC
>SNRY01000588.1_pt1 | contig 12007 bp, 12 predicted proteins | sample 4693421 | NCBI WGS metagenome assembly SNRY01 (sample SAMN11003215, study PRJNA524138) | termite gut metagenome | isolation source: Bacteroidetes bacterial symbionts from single cell of protist host amplifed... | host: Streblomastix strix ... | reverse complement strand
TGTTGGGATTGCATTTGATGCGCGTGAGACAATTCCGTATATGGAAATGGTTCTTCTGCTGCCTGTTCTTGCTTATTTGGTTTTCGGTGGCTTTGGGTTTCACGCTTATGGAACTTTACGAAGATTCTTTCATTTGTTGGGGAGGGATGCACGGCTACAATGCAGGTATTTGGCTAGTGTCTCAGGTAGGTTCTCCCGGTACGGTAATGATTCTTCTCGCTACGGGGCTGTGCTTCTTGATATACGTAAGTACCAAAACAATCATTTGGATACGGCGATTCTTTAATATGAGGCATATAAGAAGACGTAAAAAAATTATTGCCAAATATAAGGACAATAATGCCATTAACAATGCTACTGAAACCATACAAACGAAGCCTCAAATCAAAATACCCGAAACTTCCGATGATGAAGATACTGACGAAGTAGGCATGGTTTTTGAGACGACTGAACCGGATGACGTTTCTTATACTGTTTCCCAACTTATCGAAAAAGAGAATGCGCTCTTTGGTAATGATGAGAACGGGGATGACGAGGAAAACTACCAAGGAGTAGAAACCGAACCATACAACCCGAAACTCGATTTGGAAAATTACCGTTTCCCGACGCTCGACCTGTTGAAGTTTTACGACAACAAAGACTTAACCATTAACATGGAAGAGCAAAAGGCTAATAAAGATAAAATCATTGATACGCTCCGCAGTTTCGGTATTGAAATCAGCACGATTAAAGCAACGGTAGGTCCTACTGTTACACTATATGAAATTACACCTGCACAAGGTGTACGCATATCCAAAATACGAGGTTTGGAAGATGACATTGCGCTTAGCCTTGCTGCTTTAGGTATTCGTATCATTGCACCGATACCCGGAAAAGGAACTATCGGTATTGAAGTGCCGAACTCAAATCCCAGGATTGTCTCCATGCAATCCATTATCGGTAGCAAGAGATTTCAAGAGTCGAACTTCGATCTACCTATCGCTTTAGGTAAAACCATTACCAACGAAGTATTCATGGTTGACCTCTGTAAAATGCCCCACTTATTGGTGGCGGGAGCAACGGGACAAGGTAAATCCGTCGGACTAAATGCCATTATCACCTCTTTGCTGTATAAAAAGCATCCTGCAGAACTGAAATTCGTATTGGTTGACCCCAAAAAAGTGGAATTCAGCATCTATTCCGTCATTGAACATCAATTCCTTGCCAAGCTACCCGACGGCGAGGAAGCCATTATCACCGACGTAACAAAAGTGGTGCAAACACTCAACTCCATCTGTATAGAAATGGATAGTCGCTACGACCTATTAAAAAAAGCCCACGTAAGGAACCTCAAGGAATATAACGAAAAGTTTATTAACCGCAGACTGAATCCCGAAAAAGGACACCGGTTTATGCCTTACATCGTGGTGATAATTGATGAGTTCGGCGATTTGATTATGACTGCAGGCAAAGAAATAGAATTGCCCATTGCCCGCATTGCTCAATTGGCGCGTGCCGTCGGTATTCACATGGTTATTGCCACACAACGCCCGACGACAAACATCATCACGGGTACGATTAAGGCAAATTTCCCTGCCCGCGTAGCATTCCGCGTATCTGCCATGATGGACTCGCGCACAATCCTCGACCGTCCGGGAGCCAATCAACTGATTGGACGTGGAGATATGCTTTTCTTACAAGGGGCTGACCCCGTCCGTGTACAATGTGCTTTTGTCGATACCCCCGAAGTAGAGGAAGTTACAAAATTCATCGCCAAGCAGCAAAGCTACCCCACAGCCTTCTACCTGCCCGAATACGTCGGCGAAGGTGGTACAAACGATACCAATGACGTGGATATGGGACGCTTAGACCCTTTGTTTGAAGAAGCCGCCCGCTTAATTATTGTGCATCAGCAAGGCTCCACTTCGCTGATTCAACGCAAATTCTCCATCGGATACAACCGTGCAGGGCGTATTATGGACCAGCTTGAAAAGGCAGGGATTGTAGGTCCTACCGAAGGGAGTAAACCTCGTCAAGTAATGTGTATGGATGAGAATGATCTGCAAATGAAAATGAGGAATCTACAATAAGGGTGTAAATAGTAAAGGATTACATTTTAAAATCGTATTATATGTCATTACATACTTGGTTTGAGTGTAAAATCCGTTACGAAAAAGTAATGGAAAACGGCATGAACAAGAAAGTAGCAGAGCCGTATCTGGTTGATGCACTCAGTTTCACAGAAGCAGAAGCGCGTATTATCGAAGAAATTACACCGTTTATTTCGGGAGAATTTACCGTAGCAGATATTAGAAGAGCCAATTACAGTGAACTTTTCTTTTCCGATGAAGATACGGCAGACCGTTGGTTTAAGTGCAAACTTCTTTTCATCACCCTTGATGAGAAAAGCGGTGCGGAAAAGAAAATAGCTACTCAAATATTGGTACTGGCAGCCGATCTGCACGATGCGATTAAGAAGTTGGACGAAGGAATGAAAGGAACCATGGCTGATTATCAAATAGCATCGATTATTGAAACATCCATAATGGATGTTTTTCTCTACAAAGATGCTAACGACAAACCGGGAACAGATTTAGAATGAGCATCACAGCGAATTTACAACAGGTTTTGACCGATTTACCGGTGGGTGTACGGCTGGTTGCGGTTTCCAAATATCATCCCAAAGAAGCAATAAAAGAAGCATACCAAGCAGGACAACGAATATTCGGAGAAAGCCGCGTACAGGATATGTCTGCCAAGTACGAAAGTCTGCCCAAAGATATTGAGTGGCATTTTATTGGTCATCTGCAAACAAACAAAATAAAACATATCATTCCCTACGTTTCCCTAATTCATGGCATTGATTCTTACAATCTGTTGAACGAAATAAATAAGCAAGCTATCAAGGTAGAGCGCTTCGTAAACGTCCTGTTGCAGTTGCACATTGCACAAGAAGAAACCAAATTCGGCTTTAGCCAAGACGAATGTCGAGAGATGCTGGCATCGAGCAAGTGGAAAGAATTAACCGATGTCCGGATATGCGGAATGATGGGGATGGCAAGTAATACAGATTGCGAAAAACAGATTGAACACGAATTTTGGTCTTTAAAAACATTCTTTGACGATATGAAAGAAACATATTTTGCAGCCCAACCGTCGTTCCATGAACTTTCTATGGGTATGTCTCAAGACTACCTTATTGCTATCAAAACAGGAAGTACACTTGTACGTGTAGGCAGCAAAATCTTTACTTGACCTTAACAATATGTTATCATAAAAATTCACATATCAATTGTTAACGGTTAACAGTAGTAAATGCCGTATATATTAGGACTGATATGTTATTAATGATTGTTATTAGAGAAAAAACCGACTACGACAAGGCAAAAGACTCGTATGATTGTCCTAATTTATTCCCTAAGGATAAATCAAAAAGTTATATATAATACTATATTTACAAAGAAAAATTAATACAACTATAGGACTAAAATGGCTAGGAATAGACTGAAAAGAAACCGACAGACAATATTTGAACAGATAAAAAAAATAGATGCCGAGGGGCAAGAATATTGGACTTCAAGAGAACTTGCTAAAGTATTGGAATACACCGATTACAGAAATTTTACTTCGGTGGTGGAAAAAGCAAAAATTGCTTGTAAAAACAGCAGCCAGAGGGCAGAATATCATTTCGTTGATTTCACCGATATGATAGAGATCGGAAAAGGAGGAAAAAGACAAGTTGAATCTATACGGTTTTCTCGCTACGCATGCTACCTCATCGTGCAAAATGCAGACCCCAACAAAGAAATTGTGGCATTGGGGCAAAGCTATTTTGCCGTTCAAACACGTATCGCTGAAATCAAGCAATCTGAAGGATACAATGAGCTTTCTACGGAAGAAGAGCAACGATTGTTTTTACGCAATGAAATGATTCGCCAGAACATGCAATTGGCAGATGCTGCCAAAGATGCCGGTATTGTTGATGCAGGAGATTACGCAACCTTTCAAGATTACGGTTATCAAGGATTGTACGGCGGATTAAAATTGAAAGACATTCATCGGCAAAAAGGATTGGGAAAAGGTCAAAAAATACTCGACTACATGGGAAGCACTGAACTTGCCGCCAATCTTTTCCGCACCACGCAAACGGAAGATAAGCTTCGGCGGGATGATATAAAAGGGAAAACGAAAGCTTATCAAATGCATTATGAAGTGGGTACAACTGTCCGCCGGACTATTGAAGAACTTGGAGGCGCAATGCCTGAGAATTTGCCTGCTGTGGAAAGTATCAAGAAGATTGAAGAAAAAGAGAAATTGCTGGACAAGAAATAACAAAACAAGCTCTTCTTATAGAAAAGCGGCTGCCCTATCAAACACATATCCAAATGCTTTGTTGACCAATTCGTTGTAATCACGCCCATTTACCGGAAAAGGTACTTGATGCGAATACGGAAATGAAAAATCCAATTCCTCCAATATCTTTTGAGATGCTTTCCCTAATGCCTTTATTATCCCCTGTGTGGGAATTACTACGTCTTTTTTCAAAGAAATAGCCTGTATCCGGTTGCAAGCCGACTGGAAAAAAGATTCCCTTTGTTCCGTCATCATACCGGGATAAATCATCATACGGAATGCTTGTTCCAATGAGATACTTTCGTCCGAGGTTGTAAATGATAGTTCTTTTAAGAAATCATGCGTGTAATAGTCCATCAGACGGACAGATGCTTCTTTGTCTAAAATATCCCGTGCATTTCCGTTTATTTCGCTGAGTATAGACCCACCACAAAACATAAACAAGCGGGTATCCGTAAACAAGTTCTCCGGATTGGCAAGTAAAATCACTTGAGACAGCATCGCCCCAATGGAATAAGCAAATATATTAACGGATGCATTCTCGTTAAAAAGAGGGTGCTTTCCGAGCTTTATTTCGCGTGTTAATTGTAATATGTCATAAGCAGATTCCAAACCGGACACGTAAAAGCGGAGCGGTTGCTTGGAGATACGGCTACTCAATGCTACGTTGACAAAAGTGCTATTGTCCAAATCACCCATCTCTTGCTTTCGCGCGTTTACCCACGGAAGGGCGATTCGCGGATTGCACCAAATGCTGGGAGTACGATTCATGTGAAAAGCTATGGGGAAAAGTATCACGGGTTTGCCCGTATTCTTCACCAGATGTTCTGCCCAAGTGAGGTATTTATTCCAATTCCGTTCGTTCAACCCGTGCAATAGAATAATGGCTTCGTTCCTTTTTTCTTTTCCATTACCTGCCGGTACGAAAATGGTATAATTGAAGCTTTTATTTTCATCAATACAATCGTCCGTCAGCGGACAAAAACCCGTAGTCATCAGTTCCTTTTGAAGGTGGGCGACCTCTTCTCCTCTATCGGCTTGGACAAAGCGGAAAGGCATAATATCCGGATAAGAATCTCCCAACTCCACTTTGTTGTCATAAGAGAAGAGTTTAATAAGCTGTTTTGTGCGTAGTGAAATATCCATCGTTTCTTTTCTGCAAACAAACACAAGAAAGACCGATTCGCCAAATAAATGGTTTTATCGCTCTTTCAAAGGGATTAAAAGAGCTTATAAAGGGATAAAAATCATTTATATGGGATGAATGAAACATACATTTATTCATATATTTGCTGATAATAAAAAGACAAAGAGAGCATGTTCAATCAAAAAATACCCTGTTACATTTATGAAAAAGGGAATATAATCCGTCTGATTTTGCTGACGGCAGTATTTGCTTTGGTATTTATTAATATTTATAAACCATTCAGCTCTTCAAGCTGGTACGCTGTGTCCGAGTTCAAATTCTTTGTATTCTCCAGCTTGATTATCTTAACTGGGGTGCTGGTGGTGGTAATCAGCCGTATTATCATGTTCCATCGGGGGAAAAAACACGATATTACGGTAGGGCAATATGTCGTTTGGATTCTGTTGGAGATATTTTTTATGTCTTTGCTCTATACCGTTTATACATTGCTTTTGAATTCGAAGCGGGAATACCTTGCTGTTTTCAAAGACTCATCCAAAAACACAGCCTTGGTGCTTCTGTTACCCTATTTTGCCATTCATCTTTACTTTTCTTATCAAGACAGTCAGAAAAAGCTGAAATCGCTGATGGAAGAAGAACGCCCTGAGGTTACGCCCGGACAAAACGTGTATTCCTTTTACGATGAAAAGAATGAGTTACGCCTCTCCGTGAAAAAAACAAATCTGCTGTACATCACTTCGGCAGACAATTATGTGTACATCTGGTATCTTAATAAAGGCAACCTTACTAAATTTATGTTGCGCAATTCGTTGAAAGCGATAGAAGAAAATTTAGCCGGTACAAGCCTGCTTCGCTGCCACCGTTCCTACATAGCGAACTTTGAGCAAGTAAAAATTATCCGCCGGCAAAAGGATGGTATTTATTTGGAATTTAGCATGGAGGGCGTACCGGATATTCCTATTTCAAAAAGATATAGCGAGAAAGTTACGCATTGGTTTATGACGTATTCTTCGTGAATTGTATGGTATCCTTATCCCGAGCCCAAGTTTTTATATATAATATTCCACCGTATCTATTACCCCTGCACGGAGTGCATACTTTGTTGCCTCATGTGCATTATTAACCTTTAATTTACGGAATATATTCTTGCGGTGAGTCATTACCGTATGGACACTAAGAAAACGTTCGGCGGCTATTTCCTTAGTAGTTTTGCCTAACGCAATGGCTTTTAGCATTTCTTTTTCGGTAGCAGTCAGAGGGGATATTTCTTCTTTGTTCTTCAGTTCTTTGGCAAATAGCCAAGTGGCTAATTGCCGGCAAATGTATTGTTTGGAATGTTGTGCATGTCTCAAAGCGTCTTCAATCTCTTCCAGAGAAACATCTTTCAAAACGATACTGAATGATTTTCCGCTAAATGCCATGCGACGGATAAAATCTTCGCTCAAGCTATCGCTAAACAATACCCAATTCACTTGCTTGAAGCGTTCTTGCAAGATCAGCAAATAATCGGCAGAAATATCAAGCAAGGTATAATCCAAAACTGTTACGGCATCGGGGTATTCGGAAAGTTGCCGTATCAATTCTTTCTTTGTTCTTACTTCCTTTATTTCGGAAAATATCCGGTTGGAAATATAAGTCATACCCGCCCTAGTGATGTCTTGGTTATCTGCAATTATTAATGTCATTTTGATACATTATCGGAAGAAATCGTAATACAATAAAAGAGTTCTCCGACAAAAATACACTTTTCATCAAAACTATTGGCTGTATGATAAATATTGTTTTCATTTACCGCATGAAAACAGTCTTCAAAATCATATTGATATATCTAGCTATTCAGTTGCCGGTAGCTTTTGCAGCAGAAATTTACTCTTCGATATTGTCGCATTCCGGAGCAGAAAGTATTCTGCCGGTTTTGTTAGCCATGCTTGTGAGTAATATTTTGACATTAATTTATTTATGGAAAGCCGGATATATTAGTAAAGAACGACATACTTGGTCGCCTGTGTCTGCGAGTTGCTTGCTGCTTTCTGTCTTAATTACCTTTTCTGCGATTTTCTTATTGGATTGTTTACTCTCACATTTGACTTGGCTCCCCGATATAATGGAACAAGAGTTTGATGTGATACAAGCTCACTGGTTTGGTATTGTGATGATTACTTTGATAGGACCTGTTTTTGAGGAGATTCTCTTTCGCGGAGCTATCACAAAAATATTACTGAAACAGTACAGTCCGGCAAAAGCGATTGTCATTTCAGCCCTTCTCTTCGGATTTATACATGGAAATCCGGTGCAAATAATTGGAGCAGGATGTATCGGTTTGTTGTTAGGGTGGATATATTATAAAACGGCAAGCCTAATACCTTGTATTATGATACACGTTATTAACAACAGCTCGTCAGTGTTTCTAAGTAAGACCTATCCTGATGCAGATTACCTGAAAGATGTAACAGGCGAAAACAGTTATGGTATATTGCTTGTAGTGGCTCTTATTGTATTGGCAGGAGCGTATTGGAGTTTGAAGAAACAACAGTCCTCCATAAATTGGAAAGAAGAATAATCGAGTAATTAATCACTCCTCCCTTATTTATTCTTTGCAGTAATCAACTGCCACAATCTCCACGAATAAAACATGCTTCCCGTTACAACGGTTATTGTGATGACAGTGGCTTGTAATCCAATAACGCTCAATCCTTCAATAATGGCTTCATTGCTCCCCACTTTAAGTCCCAAAAGAAAGAGCAAGAGCCAAACTAATCCGGTGGTAATCTTATGAATCCACGAAGTCGTTTTGCTTCGCAACAAGCAGTTCAACAATATACTGCCCATTAATATGATTCCGATAATAGCAAACATATACTTCTTATACTTCTAATCCCAAAATTCTTCATACAAATCAAATAGCCGTTTCCTGAGATATATCACAGCGTACCTTTTTCGAGAGATAAGCGTATTGACAGATATTCCGGTAGATTCTGAAATTTCTTTGAATGAAAATCCGTCTAACTCCGTTAGCTCAAAAACCGTTCGTTGTTCTGCCGGCAATTCGGATAAAGCAATATCCAATTCTTCCCAGATTAAAGATTTAATCAGAGCTGTTTCGGGGGACGAACCTTCATCGGGTAGCAACACGCTTATTTCTTCTGCCAGCAAATCTCCCTCATCATCAGGGTAATATGGCATTTCTTCTTCTTTTTGTTTGCGGCTGTGGTCTATTATCCGGTTGCGGGCAACCGAATAAAGCCATGCCGATACTTGCCGAATCGGATTTTCCTCAAGGTCAACCTTTGCCAATTGGCAGAATACATCTTGCAAAATATCCTCGCAATCTTCTTTCGAAGGAACGCGTTTGGATATAAACCCTTTCAATTGTAAGTGATACTTAGCAAATATATCCGCAATCTTCGGGTTTTGAGGAAAATCCGAATGAATAGAACTCTTACTTGTCATCTTTCTTTTCTTCGGAAGCAGCTGGTTTGCCCTCTGCATCACAATGGTAAAACTCATGAAAGTGTTTGCGGATATATTCACGCCTTTCGTTAGAAGGTATTCCTCTCAAATCTTCATAAAAGCGACGACCGTGAGAGTGATGATGAAAAGGCATTCTGTGATGCAAGCCTCCGATGCCTCCAAACAATATGCGAGTCAATACCAATATACCGGCTGCTTGCCAATAGTTGATGGCAGACCATCCTATAACCGAGGGAATCAACGCATTCCACAATAACATTACGATTGCTGCGGCTGCGCCAATTATTACAATAAAAAAGAACGCATGCCATACTTTTCTTCCTGTATTCATTTTTTCATTTTTTATGGGTTTATAATTACTTTGTGACTAATTCGATGGCTCCGGAGCAACAAACAGACAGGCATTTTCTGCATCCGGTACAATCATTCGGGTATTTAACTGTGGCATAAGCGCGGTCGTTCGTATATATCATATCCAATACTTTCCGGCGGCATCTAAATACACAGCTCTCACATCCGTTACATTTTTGTTTGTCTATCTGTAGCGATACGACTTCTTTCTTCTTCCATTTGAACATTTTCTTTTGAGGTTTAAATTTTACATTCAAGATTCATAATACAGACATGTCTCTCTATTATAGACGAATGAGGCGGGATTATATTTTATAACAGTCATATTATTTTAACAAATTTTACCTATGGCGCATTTGTAAAAAAGAAAAGAATGCCTCTAAGTAACCGGAAATACTAAAATAGTCCGAAACAAAAAAACAGCGTATAAGGCTGTTAATTAGGGCGTTTCCCCTGCTGGGGTCGGGCTATCCGCTACAATTCTTTTTGTGAGGGTACGAACAAAAAGAATTGTAGCGGATAGCCCGACCCCAGCAGGGGAAACGCCCATGCTGACTTCGTTACTAACTGGGCAAAGCAAACTCCTTGAATTAGGAGGGTAGCATACCGGAATTATGAACTACTCTTACGGGAATATGAACTACGCATACTGTGATTATGAACCGTTCTTACGAGAACTATGAACGGTTCTTACGGGAGTTATGACGGTAGCCATATCCCGAACTCAAGTCAAAAGATGATTCTTTACGCTATTATTCTAGCGTAAATCGTTGCGACCCGATTAACGTTCCTTCTGCAAAAATATCAGTTTGGTACGTCCCCGCATACAAAAACTCTTCCACATTCCAATAAACAACTACTTGTTGTTCTTCGCCATCATACTCAATATATTTTTTAATAGAGTATTGCAATGTAGTGTTTTCATAGGCAAATGTATGCGATTCGCTTTTGGTTAGCACGCTATTGTCGGGCTTCATGATGCGCACATACAATATGCGTTCTCCCGTTTCAGCAGTGATATTCTTTGTAATGGTAAATCCAATACTGAATTTTACTACGTCTTTTACTCGTTTTACCGCCTTATTACGTTTGTTTTGGGGTTCAATCCAAATATTTGTAGCGTCTAATTGTGCGGCGAGAGATACTTTTTTATTTAACTGTGTTTTCTCTTGAATAAGCTCATCCGCTTTGCGCGAAACGTCATTGTATTTTCTTGTTACTTCGTTTATTACCCGTCTCTGTCGTTCAGTAAGGCGATTTAACGAATCTATTTGATTAATGTAGCCCACCATAATCTTTCTCAACGTAGTAAGCTCGTTCTTCAATCGTCTGATTTCGGCGGCATTGCTGCTTTTCACAGAACGAAGTTCTTCGAGTAAACGCTGCACTTTTAGCTTTTCCCTATCCAGCAATACGTTGAGCGAATCGTTTGTGATGGTAAGTTGCAATTCGTCATATTGTGTGGCAAAATGGGAGTATTCGTTTTCGAGTTCTGCTTTTTCGAGTTCAAATTCCTGAACCAATTCTTTATTGACTTGTTTTTCAGAAAAAAACAAATATGCAATCGTGATAACAATCAATAATAAAACGATAAAAGCAATTAACGTGGCATTTTTCTTAATCATGACCTTTAAAAGAGTTATTGTAGTTGCAAAAATAGTATTTTTAAATGTAATGATAACATAGAGATGTTCTACAAATTCTTTAAAAAGCAATAATAACGACATAAAAAAAGACTGCCTTTTCAGACAGCCTCTTTACACACAGAAAAAGTTATATGGATTAGAGATTAAAAGTGTAATCCCAAAGTAAACATCACCCTGTGATTGTTGTTTGTTACTGTCGTTGCAGGGAGGTCTATATGGTCAAAAGCATAAAAATCTTCTTTATAACTATTGTACAAATAAGCCATATCAACGTACAAATTCCTATTACGGTAACCAAACCCCAATGTGTAGTTATTTGCAGCTTTACCGTTGGAAAATTCCGTATCGGTACGGATTGCATTTACCGGTAAGTTCTTGAAGGTATCATTGTACAAAGAAGCCGTAATGTAATTATAGCCTAATCGAAAGCTAAATTCTGGGGCAAGTTTAAATTCCGCGCCGGCACGGATAGTATGTACTCCCTTTAATCCTTCCCTGATTGCCATTGTTTCCCCTTTCATTTCTACACCATCGTCGTACCGGAGTGTACTGCTTGAATGATCACTGTACTCATATTCCGCTCCCACAGCAATGTTTCTACCTATAGTATAACCCAGACTTAAATTATACTTCCAGGGAGTAGTTAGCCGGTATTCCGTCTCCCCTTCCATTTGGTTTCCATTCACAGATTGAGGAAATGTCTCCCCCACAACAGGAGGTTCACTGTCATTTATATACGTTCTATAACTCAATCTGGCAAAGTGATTTTCTTTCAACTGATACCAAGTAGGCGTATGAATAGCAGCCCCAATGCGCAAAGAAGAAGTTTCAATCGGACGTACAATAAAGCCCAACTTGAAATCAATACCCGAACCTTCGAGGGCGTAGTTGTTGTACAATGTATAACTCCCGTCATCCCCGTCCTTATACATGTCCATCACATAAAAAGTTTCGGAATAGGATGTGCGCCGAGTATAGTCCACGCTATAAGCGCCCAATGTTGCTCCCAAATAAAACCTATCGTAAAGGTTCAAGGCTATGTTCATATCATAACTGTCCA
>SNRY01000587.1_pt1 | contig 12010 bp, 12 predicted proteins | sample 4693421 | NCBI WGS metagenome assembly SNRY01 (sample SAMN11003215, study PRJNA524138) | termite gut metagenome | isolation source: Bacteroidetes bacterial symbionts from single cell of protist host amplifed... | host: Streblomastix strix ... | reverse complement strand
AATATGCCTACCGATTTAACAGAAGTTCAATGAAAGAGGGAATTTTTGATAATCTGTTAAAAAGGATGGTGAGGGCGGAACCTTGTCCGTATTACCTAATTCGTGAATAAATGCCTACTTCAAAAAAACTATTTGATACGACCCACGATTGCCCTACCGTTGGAGGTATATTATTAGTAGGTAAAGACCCTGTACATGTCCTTTTTGGAGCTTATATTCAATATGTTAAATTTGCAGGAACGAGCCGGACTTCAAGAGTTCTGAATGAGAGACAATTTTCCGGCAATCTTATCACGATGTTAAACGAAATAGATTATTTCATCAAATACACAATCCAAACCCAACGTCCTGTATTTGTGACAGTCCTACGGGAAGAGATGCGAATTAACTATCCGTATGAAGCTATTAGGGAGCTTGCTATGAACATGGTCATGCACCGTAACTACCAGACGAACGCCCCGGCTAAATTCTACGAATATTCGGATAGGATAGAGATGGATAATCCGGGAAATCTTTATGGCAAAGTGCGTCCGGATAACTTCCCCAATGAGAGTGACTACCGCAATCCCGTCATAGCAGAAACCATGAAAACGCTCGGCTATGTCAACCGTTTCAGTCGTGGCGTGAATATGGTGCAAGAGATGTTGGAAGAGAACAAGAATGGTTTGGCTAAATTTGACTTCAGAGACATTACTACCTTTAAGGTAACAGTGATGAATGCTGATGTTGAAGCAGAAAGTGAAGCTAAAAGTGATACAGAAAATGGCGAAAGGAGAGAATTAAATCCGGCTAATAATGAGAATAATATAAAAAATGTCGAGGCAAAAAATATTGATGAGGTTACAGAAAGGGTTACAGAAAAGCAACAGTTAATTTTAGATAATATAGCAAAAAATCCTTATATAACATCCAATGAATTAGCAGTTCAAATAGGTATTTCTGCTGTAAAAGTGAGGGTTAATCTTTCGAAGCTAAAAGATAAGGGATTCATCAAGCGTATTGGTGGAGACAGAGGTGGATACTGGAAAATAGACTAAGAAGCGATGGATTTTAACAAAATTACCGAACATCATATTTTGCATATTATGACGGCAGTGGCTGCATTTATTATTGCTGTTGCTGTACGTTTTATTTGCATTAACAGTGGCTGTGAGGCAGGAACAGCCAATCTTGTTTTTGTGACCATTTTAGGTATAGAAGTGGTTTTGTATCTCGTATTGATGAAGATTATTATCAATCAGATAGATAAACTCATGGCTCACCGAAAAGAAAAAAAGACGAAGCGTGATGTTTACGCAGAAGATGTAGCTCCATCCGAAGAGAGCGTACATGACCGTATTGTCCGGGAAAGATTTGAGCAGTCAGTAACCATTTTTTGCGAATACATCCAAAAGGCTCTTGGCAAGTATATCCCTGCCGGAGAATTGCAAAAATTAAATAGCTATGTTGAGCTGTTTGCCTGTGAACAAGCACTTGAAAGCATAGAACCGGTACAAATCCCATCCCGTCAGATAAGCAATAATGACCTTTATCACTATGGGTGGAATTTATGGAATCATTTCCAAAGGTCGTCGCCAAGACCAGCGACAAGAATGCGTTGTCAGTTGGCTCAAGACTGTGTTTACTAACCTGAGTGAAGTCGAATTTTCTACCATTAAAGGAAAACTTACCATCTTTGATGTCAAAAGCAAAATCACCATTCAAAAGAACATCCCTGATTATTTGCGTTTTTTGAAAGAGTAAATTTACCTCCCCCCTATGTTGCCTCACTTCATCCCCGAAGTGAGTTTTTTGTGTCATCCCCTGCATATTGGAGATGAATTGGAGATTCTCTCGCATAATATTCCATCAGAATTCAATTCAAACGTTTGAAATATAATGAATTAATAAACTTTTCATTAGAGATGTTAAAGAGATAAATTGCCATTATCTGCATGTTTTTCATCTCCGAAAAATCTCCTATTTCATTTGCATTCACATCGTGCATGAGGCACGATGAATTTTTTTATTGAACTAAAAAATCGAGTGTATGAATGTAAAAGATTTGATGTCGCTTGGTGGAAACCTGAACGTTTCCGTCAACTTGGATGATCTCCGCATTTGGCATGATGAGTTAGTCGCTACTGCCGGAATGAAACATCATCCTATTGAAAAACTTCCTATTCAGGAGGAACTATTGACCCGCAAAGAGGTGTTGAAAATGCTTAGCATAGACGCATCCACTTTGTGGCGTTGGGCAAAGTCAGGATACCTTGTACCTTTCAACTTCGGAGGACAGAAAAGATATAAGGCATCCGATATTAGGGGACTTGTCGAGGGTAAAAGAAAAGTGAGTAACCGGTGAAAGAAAAAAGACTGCTGGCAAAATCATCCGACACTTATTCGTTCGGGCATTTCGGACGGAAAATTATCTTTTCCCGAAAAGAACTGCTTGCATGGATGGAATCCCTCACCATGCCTAACTCGAGCACATCCGATGCCATACTGACACTGGCAAAGAGTGCGAGAAGGAAGACCGGTAACAACAAAAAGTACTGATAATTAAAAGAAGTATCCCCATGGAAAAGGAATTAACAAAAGATAGGAAAGACAAACTTGCCGATTTTCCCATAGAAGATTATTTCGGTATCCCTTCCAAAGTAGTCAATATTGAAAAGAATGTACAGTCGGCAGACTTGGAAGAACAAGCAGAGGGTGATGTACCAGAAAATCCAACCACTACTACCTCAACACCCCAGACAAATATGCCGGACAGGGAGTCTAGTAATCATGTACCGGACAAACCGATTAAAAAGACCGTATCAACTAAGGAATGTAAAAACAGTTTGGCTGAATATCAGGAAACGTTTTTGGCAGTTCTGAAAATCATAGACCGGAAGAACGTGTTCATCAGCAATTCCACCCGTGAAATGATTGTCGGCGTTGTTCGCCGGTTTGGAGGAGAAAAAACAAGTGTATCCGGCTTTATAGAAAACATGGTCTTGCATTATTTCAAAATCTATGAGGAAGACTTTGAAACATGGAAAAAGTTGTAAGATGAGTATGTATAGTGAGTAAACTCAGCAGATGTTAACAGAAGTCTATTCATTTTAGCGTAGCAAGGGTATGTTTATGTCATACATAAACCCCTTGCTTTCCCTGAAGTGAAAGGATAATTGCTCCCGTTGGTCGTCAATTCAAATGGAAGAAACGAATAAGGATAATCACAAAGGCGGACGTCCCAAGGCAGGTACCGCACGGCAGAAAAAACGAATCGTCAGTATTCGTTTCTCCGAACCGGAATACTATGCCGTTAAGCACCGTGCCTCTCTTGCCGGACTAACCCTAAGTGATTATTCCCGCTCTGCCATTCTAGAAGGAAAAGTAGTCGAACCGGTGAAAAAAGAAGAAATGGACGTTCTTCGGAAACTGTCGGGCGAAGCCAATAATTTGAACCAATTGGCACATCAGGTAAATAAATACGGAATGTTTTATCTGGAGAAAGAAGCAAACAATGTATTGGAAACCTTATCGGGAATCATAAATAAACTGTCGGATGATTGGAAAAATAATAAAAGGAAGAAGCTTTAAGGGGTGCATTTTGTATGTGCTTGGTAAGGAAAATACCAAACTTTTAGATAGTGAAGGAGTGCTTTTAAACAATACCAAATCCATCATCAACAGTTTCTATATGCAAAGCCTGATGAATCCCAAACTGGCGAAAAGTATTGGACACATTCCGCTTGCCTATTCCAAAGATGATGTTTCTAAGCTAACTGATGAGTTTATGGTAAAGTTGGCGAAAGAATATATGAAAGCGATGCAAATTGAGAATACGCAATATATTATAGTTCGTCATCACGACCGGGAACATCCGCATTGCCATATTGTGTTCAATCGGGTAGATAACGAGGGCAAAACCATTTCGGACAGGAACGACCATTTCAGGAATGAAAAAGTAACGAAGGCATTGAAAGAAAAATACGGTTTGACTTTTGGCGTTGGTAAGGACAAGGTGAATATCCATCGCTTGAAAGAGCCGGATAAGACTAAGTATGAGATTTACAAAGCTATCAAATCCGCTTTGAAGTCTTCTAAGGATTGGAAGCAATTCAAAAGCGCCTTGAACAGGGAAAACATTGAATTGACATTCAAATACAAAGGACAGACGGATGAAGTTCAAGGAATTTCCTTTTCAAAAGAGGATTATTCTTTCAAAGGTTCGGAGATTGATCGTTCGTTTTCATATTCCAAACTGAATGCAGTTTTGATCGGAAATGCAAAGGAACAACAACCGATTCAGACCCAAATGCAAAATAACGGGTGGAGTACTTTACAGGAAATCGTTGAATCTGGTATCACCGAATTGGCATCAGGATTGGATGGCTTGTTTGATGTAGCGCCTTCGGATTACGACCCCGACCAAGCGGAATACTTACGTCAACAGACGGAAGAATGGAAAAGAAAAAACAGAAAGGAATAAGGAGATAAAATTATGGAAAACACAGAAAACATATACAATGAAGCTGTTTTGGGCATGTTATCCGAGATAAGCAAGAAACTGGATGCTATCCAAGCAAATAGTAAAACAAAAGAGATTCAGCCGGTTAGTCAAGAGATAAATCCGGTTGTTTCAAAAGAAGAAATAGAATTGATAGCAAAAAAACAAGCAATTATTGTCGGGAAATACATTGAATATACACACCAAGTACAGACAGAGCATCACAATAAACTACTCACTTCCATCAGTGGTGTGAAAAAACAAATAGAAGCTTTGCCTGCACCGGAAAAGATTTCTTTCGAACCGATAATGAAACTGTTCCCGAAACAGAAGAAAGTTATCATTTGCGGCTTTGAGTTTCTGCGAACTTCGGTAATCATTTTTGCATTGGCATTACTTGCTTTTCTTTCATTGACACTGAATATCAAACAAATGGATGATTATCGAGGATTGAAAAGTAAGTATGGCGAGCAAACGGAGTATATCTATCAGATGCATCATACAGAAAAAGGGAAAGATAAGAATATCAATTAATTAATAGTTTTCTTGTTCTTTCCTGAAAACAAGAAAAATTGTACTTTTGCAAATTCGATAGAAAGTAAATCGAGAATTTTATAAAAAATTAACGAAATTATCCATTTTAGTCTTGGTGCTAAGCAGTATTATATTTGTGAACGGTTATGGGTAAATTTCTGTGGTATTCCCGTATACTTATAATTTATTCATGTAATACTATCGTTTATCAATAGCTATTGTACTTACAAGGCTAAAATGGATAATTCCGAAGATTAATGACTAATTAAATGACAATATTTATCATAATTGGTTCGGTAATATTTTTCTTTTTTATTCTTTTGGGGAATAAAAAACTAATAAAACATAAATTACCATACCCTCAAATAAATACTCCTACTGAGTCTAAAAAAGAAATCCAAGATATTGTAAACAATATAAAAATGGAAGTTTTCACATCTATTCCTCCAAGCCTCAGTGATGATTCTATTATTGATGTAACCAATTATTCTTATAACAATAATTTTACTGATAGTTTGAAAAAACATGCTAGTGGTATTCCTTATTGGGAACATCATTATGTCTATTCATGTTCTGAGCTGGAAAACGCATCAGACGAGCAGAAACAGTTTTATTTTTTATTTAAAAAATTCTTTTTAAATGGAGAATATTTAGATTTAGAAGGAAATACTAATTATGCATTTATTTTATTATTTAATTTATTAGAAGAATATGAGAATCATAAAGATATTATTCGATTAGAAAAACAACTCAAAAGATTAGGGCAGTATTATTCCAAAACTAAATCATATTGTAATTCTTTTCTTATTAAAAAAATGAACCTTTTAGGATATGATGAGGGCATTGCTAGGATACAGGAAGAACAAACATACAATCAGTATTGGTGGAAACTGGGATATAAATATAAAGACAAATTAAATTTAAAAAAAGAGGAGATAAATTTCTTAAATAATTTACAGTATTCAACCAATAGTTTTAACAATATTGAGTTCTGTATGATAGAGATACTAAAACTCTATATGGCTACGTGCAATAATTTGAAAAGTACATATATCAAAGAACAAACAACCATTGAAAAAGAATTTGAAACTGTGGTCAATATTATTATACAAAATCATGTTACAGGATATTACTATTACAGCAAAGAATCTGTTACTAATTCAATTTATGCACATATCTTCAGATGTTGCGAAAATTCTGTACGAGAATATTATAGGTATAGAAAGCTAAACGTAGAATTGGATTACTACTATTCAGAGAAAGCAAACAAAGAATATGAAGAGAGAATTTTTTCTAAAGTCATGCTAATCATTTCTAGTTTAATCAAACAGCTTGTATTTCATAGTGAAGATATAGAGAGGCAATTATATACTCAAAATACAAGTAGATGGAAATACAGATACAAAGAAATAATAAAGAATTACAATAGTGATAATAAAAGATTTTTTGATGAGATCATTAAACTTAGTGAATTAAATAAATTCAATCAACAAGGTGTTGAGGAATTATTTTATGAAGCTACTAAATTTATACTAAAATATGATAACGAAACAAGCATAAAACTTTACTTTTGTTATTTTGCCACTGCTATTTCCAATCATAGAATACTAACAAACAAAAGATTAATGACGTTAATAGTTGAAAGAAATTTGGACGAAGCCCTGAAACTTTTAAAGAAAGAATACCCCATCGTATCCAAATTATACAAGTTTAATTTATTCTTATTGGAGAAATTATTCAAAACAGATGAGCAACGAATCAATTTTGAAAAACTGTTCGAAAGCTTTTTGAGTTATAAGAATGTAGATGATGCTATAAGTAAAATTCCAAGCATATACAGAAAAAAAATAAAATTAAATGACAATTCTATTTTGGAAGTACAAGAACAATATTCCGAAACAGTTGAGTTGCTAAATGAGTATTTAAAAGATGAATATGAGGTATATATTAAACCGGAAATCAGCGAAGAGAAGATAAAGGTAGAAATAATACCATCCGTAGAATATACAAACATTGAATTTACTCCGATACATACAGCAACACTGAATTTATTTAGAAAAGACAAGTTGTGTGTCTTGCAAGGTGAAATAGAAGTATTCGCAAAATCAAACGGAATATTAAAAAATCAATTGATTGAAAATATAAACGAAATATGTTATGACTTTTTAGATGACATTTTAATTGAAGAAGATGGAAACTATTATACAATAATCCCGGATTATTATCAAAAAATAATAGAAAAATGATAGAAAACATTAAGCCCAAAGAAGCAACAGCTATTATCAATTCTTTAGTTGGTGGCGTGGTTCCAAAGATAGGTATCCAACACATTACTGTTGGAAGATCGGATGAAATAAATGCCGTAATATCGGCATTAGAAGATGTTAAAAATGGGCATAGCATAGTTAAATTTTGGATTGGAGATTTCGGTTCGGGAAAATCATTTATGCTTCATTTACTCAATACCGTTGCATTGAAGCAAAAATTTGTTGTTACCAATGCTGATTTTACGCCAGAAAATCGTCTTTATTCCAATGATGGGAAAGCGCTTGCTCTTTACTCTGTCATAATGGATAATATTGCCATTCAAACCAAACCAGAAGGCGGTGCATTACCAACATTGTTGGAAAAATGGATTGAAAAATCTATTGTAAATACAGCGGAGGAAAATAAAATTTCATTAGTTGAAATTCGTGACAAACGTTATCACCATCTCATACAAAACAATATCGTAAAAACCATCAATGAAATTACTGAAGTAGGAGGTTTTGATCTGAGTACCGTTATAATGAAGTATTACAAGGGATATATTGATGGCGACGAACAACTTAGACGCAATGCCTTAAAATGGTTAAAGGGAGAATATCATACCAAAACGGAAGCGAGACAAGATTTAGGTGTAAGGGAAATCATCAATGATTTGAATTATTATGACATGCTAAAGAATTTTTGTAAATTATTTGTTAGTATGGGATATAGCGGATTTATGATTAATCTGGATGAGATGATTAATCTTTACAAAATATCAACGGCAGTAATGCGGGAAAAAAATTATGAGAAAATCTTAACTATTTATAATGATTGTTTTCAAGGGAAAATAGCAAATTTATTTTTCAATTTTGCAGGAACAAAAGAGGTTTTAGAAAATCTTCGCAGAGGACTTTTTAGTTATGATGCTCTTAAAACAAGATTGATGACTAATAAATTTGAGACTGCCGAGATGAGGGATTATGCTCAGCCTGTGATCCGTTTACTTGCTCTCAATCACAACGAAATTTTTGTTTTGTTGAAAAAGCTGAAAGAAATATTCAATTTGAATTATAAAGCACAAATAGACGTTTCAGATATTGAAATACAGCAATTTATGGAGGAAGTGTTTAATAAACCTGGTGCTTCTGAGTTTTTAACTCCACGTGAAGTTATCCGTGATTTTCTGAGTATATTGAATATCATCCGTCAAAATCCAACGGTAGATAAAAGCAAACTTTTCAGAGAACTTGAGATTTCGGATGAAAGACCGAATGAAGCATCATTGTTGGACAAGATTGAAGAATTATAATGTCATTTGAATTATTGTCAGAACCAATACGAAAATTCATTCGAGATAAAGGATGGGAACAATTACGACCTATCCAACTGGCTGCTATTGACAAAATTTTAGCTTCTGATGATAATTATATTTTGGCTGCGAGAACGGCATCCGGTAAAACAGAAGCTGCTTTTCTTCCTATTCTTACTAAAGTCAACTTCAACAAACCCGGGATTCGGGTTCTTTATATTTCCCCTCTTATTGCTTTAATTAATGACCAGTTTTATCGTATTGAAGAACTCTGCAAACATTTGGATATAGCCGTTACAAAATGGCATGGCGAAGCAAATAAAACATTAAAAAACAAATTATTGCAAAATCCGAATGGTATAGTATTGATTACCCCGGAGTCTTTGGAAGCCATGTTTATTAATAAACCATTTTATATCAAACAACTTTTTTCAAACCTTCAATATGTTATCATTGACGAAATACATTCATTTATAGGGACAGACAGAGGTGTTCAATTAAAATCAATCCTCTCCAGATTGCAAACAATAAATAAAAACACATATAATATCATTGGCTTATCTGCTACAATTGGAGATTATAACGAAGCTAAAAGATTTACCGGCAATGAAGTTAAAACAAAAGTTTTATTGGATAAAACAGAAAAAAAAATAAACGTTATTTTTCGGTACTTCGAGAATAAGAAGGAAGAATTACCGTTAGAGCTTTTAAAAGATTTATATTTAGAAACCAAGGATAGTAAAGTTTTGATTTTCCCTAATAATCGAGGACGAGCAGAAGAGGTTGCTGTGAAGCTCAAAAAGATTTCAGACATAGTGAAAGGACATCCAAATTATTTTTCCCATCATTCATCTGTAGATAAGGAAGTTAGAGAATATGTAGAGTATTTTGCAAAAAACAATTATCGGCAAAATTTCTGTATTTCATGTACATCTACTTTGGAATTAGGAATAGATATAGGTGCTATTGATAAGATAGTTCAAATTGATGCAACATACAGTATTTCTTCTCTGATTCAAAGAATTGGGAGAGGTGGGAGAAAAGAAGGAGAATGTAGTAATCTTTCACTGTATGCAACAGATAAATGGAGTTTACTTCAGTCCCTTGCCTGTTGGCTTTTGTATAAAGACGGATTTATTGAACCTCCGGAGATAAATAATAAACCCTATGACATATTGCTGCATCAGTGTTTATCAATTGTCAAAGAACATTCGGGAATTGTTTTAACTGACCTGATAACACAGCTTAAAAATAATACGGCGTTTATTAATATAGAGAAAACAAACATCGAAGAAATACTACATCATCTTATTCATACAGATGTTTTGGAAAAAATTCGGCAGGAAATTATTATTGGAATTGAAGGCGAAAAAATAGTTAATAGTCGGGATTTTTACAGCGTTTTTAAAACCGATGAAGGTTTTAAAGTTATACATACTGGAAAAACCATAGGAGAAATTCCATTTTCGCCACAAATTGTTGAAGATGAAAACATTTTACTCGCTGCAAGAATTTGGAAAATTAAGTTTATTGATCCAAAAGCAAGAAAAATAGATGTTGTTCCTACAAAAGACGGAAAGAAACCGATATTTTTTGGCGAAGGAGGTGTTATTCATCCCAAAATTAGAGAAAAAATATTTAAAATCCTTTATTCAACTGAAGAATATGATTTTCTTGATCAGCCTTGTTGTAATGTACTAAATGAATTACGTAGAGATTTCTCCATTTTCAATATTTCTAATATTCAGTGTGATAGACCTTTATTAGAAAGAGAAAAACGATTGCAATTTTTCTCTTTTACCGGAACGAAGATAAATAGAACGATTCAATTATTATTTAATATAGCAGAAATAAAAAATATAATGGATGACCGCAGTAGCTCTTTTGATATTGAAACTTCAAAAGAATATCTATTGCCAAAATGGGATTGCTTGACAAAAGTAATATCCGAAATAGATACGTATATTGCCAATCTTTTGCAAACAAATCCTACATTGTTAAATTTCTCAAAATATGGGGGCCTTTTGCCTGAAAAATACAAAGTTTCTTTATTAAAAAACAAATATTTTGATTTTCAACATACAGTGTCTTTTCTGAAAGAAATAAAATTAGTGGATAACATATAAATCTTATTTCTATGAACTCCTTAATTTCATCTTATATGCAAAGGTATATTTCAAGAATAAAACGCCAAGGTTAGCCCCTTTTTTTGAAAATCATCTTTTGCTGAATAGATAAAATGTATTTCCAACAAAAGTTTTGAATTATTTATTCTTTCCATAGGAAGTGGAAGTGCATACAAGTTGAAAAATAATAAAGCTGCATTTAATACTTGAATCTGCTGAGATAAAACATTTGAAAGTTTTGTTGGAAGAGAAAGAAAAAATAATACAAATAATTAATGAATAAATAATGGCAACCAAAATAGAACGTTTAGAAGAATTTTTGATGGAGTATTGTTATTTTGAAAAAGATATATACAACGATGAACATTCTTTATCTCGACAGTATGTACATCTTTTCATACAAAAAGATGGAACATTTATTTGCAAGTATGTTCCTCCTCATAATATAAAAGTATCAAAATGGACAACAAATATCAATAATAAAGATTTTGGGATTAGATTATATTCTACCGTATTTTTTAGTAGAATAGATTTTAACATATATACTTTCTCAATAATGAAATACTTGTTACAATTAAAATATGCTGATGGTAGAATAGATTTGCTTGAGAATACCTTTTCTCGCTCTCCTTGTAAAAGTGTAAAAATTAAGGTGTTGAAAGAAAAATATGATTCCGGTAAAAAAAGGTTTTTAAATGTGGTAAATGCAATAGTGAATGATGTTACTGGTTATAATCTAGTAACAAGACTGGTAGATGCTGATGAGATTTTCTAGGACTTAGCACACATAAGACGCAGCTCATTGTAACTTGATAGAAAGGTATATTACTAAAAACGAGCTTGGATTATTTTTTGCAACCTCCATCAATTTGCGGACAAAATGCGGACAAGAATCCAAAATGCCCGCAAATGAAAAACGCTTTAATCGTTTATTACCAACAAATTAAAGCGTTTCTGAAAGTACCCAGACCCGGGGTCGAACCGGGATGGAAATATATCCACTGGTGTTTGAGACCAGCGCGTCTACCAGATTCCGCCATCTGGGCTTATTACTTTGCAAAGATACGCCTTTCTTTTTCTTCTACAAAATATTTTATATATATTTTCAACTCGTAGATTCAAGTATTAAAGAAGCAATATTTAGGGTTATCAAAGTTAAGCAATTTTCTAGGTCTTCGATTGATTTTATGTTGGATATTTACGATTTGTTCATCCGTATAGTCTGTAAAGGCCTCTTTTTTAGGAATATATTGCCTAATAAGTTTGTTCGTGTATTCGTTTAAGCCTCTTTCCCACGAAGAATATGGATGC
>SNRY01000586.1_pt1 | contig 12044 bp, 3 predicted proteins | sample 4693421 | NCBI WGS metagenome assembly SNRY01 (sample SAMN11003215, study PRJNA524138) | termite gut metagenome | isolation source: Bacteroidetes bacterial symbionts from single cell of protist host amplifed... | host: Streblomastix strix ... | reverse complement strand
CGGAAAGGGAAATAAAGATAGAGCGACCGATACCGGTACGACGAATAACACGAAACGAATTGCCTCCGGTTGAATCTTTTGAATGGACGGAAAATAAACAAAAGTCAACCATAAAGTCAAAGACAAAATACAAGGTATTGATTGTTGACGATGAAGAAGAAATACGTCAATACCTCCGGGCAGAACTTTCGGCCACATACCGGATTTTTGAAACAACAAACGGAAAAGAAGCATTGGACTTTATTCTAAAAGAAAAACCGAATCTGGTTATTAGCGACGTTATGATGCCCGAAATGGATGGCATTACTTTAGCCAAAAAACTGAAAGCAAATATTAATATTAATCATATCCCAATTATTCTGCTTACGGCAAAATCATCCGAAGAAGACAAAGCGGAGGGGTTTGATATTGGAGCCGATGCTTACATAGCAAAGCCTTTTAACGTAGAATTATTGAAGAAACTCATGGCGAACGTTCTTAAAAATCGTGAGAGATTGGAGCACAGAGCCATTGATTCCGAAACGAACAAGGCATTGATAAAGCCTGTAGTGTTGCGTCCTTCCGACCAAGTACTGTATGAAAAGATTATAAAGATAGTCAACGAAAATATCTCTAATCCTCAATTGAATTCTGAATTTTTGGCGAAAGAAATCGGTATGAGCCGCGTCCACATCCATCGCAAATTGAAAGAACTAACGAAACAATCCCCTCGCGACTTTATAAAAGCCATACGTTTAAAGCAATCGGCAGACTTACTTTCAAGTCAGAAATTCGGTGTTTCGGAAATTGCCTATGCCGTAGGATTTACTAATTTGTCTCATTTTTCCAATACTTTCCATGAATTTTATGGAGTATCCCCCACCCTGCTATTGCGCTGTGGACAAAAGAAGGCTCTGCGAAAATATATAAAGAATTTACATACGAGGATTATCGAGACAGAATGAGTTAACTATTGTTCCTCAGCCGCTATATCTTCTTTCTTCCTTGTATATTCTTTGGGGGATACTCCATAAAATTCATGGAAAGTATTGGAAAAATGAGACAAATTAGTAAATCCTACGGCATAGGCAATTTCCGAAACACCGAATTTCTGACTTGAAAGTAAGTCTGCCGATTGCTTTAAACGTATGGCTTTTATAAAGTCGCGAGGGGATTGTTTCGTTAGTTCTTTCAATTTGCGATGGATGTGGACGCGGCTCATACCGATTTCTTTCGCCAAAAATTCAGAATTCAATTGAGGATTAGAGATATTTTCGTTGACTATCTTTATAATCTTTTCATACAGTACTTGGTCGGAAGGACGCAACACTACAGGCTTTATCAATGCCTTGTTCGTTTCGGAATCAATGGCTCTGTGCTCCAATCTCTCACGATTTTTAAGAACGTTCGCCATGAGTTTCTTCAATAATTCTACGTTAAAAGGCTTTGCTATGTAAGCATCGGCTCCAATATCAAACCCCTCCGCTTTGTCTTCTTCGGATGATTTTGCCGTAAGCAGAATAATTGGGATATGATTAATATTAATATTTGCTTTCAGTTTTTTGGCTAAAGTAATGCCATCCATTTCGGGCATCATAACGTCGCTAATAACCAGATTCGGTTTTTCTTTTAGAATAAAGTCCAATGCTTCTTTTCCGTTTGTTGTTTCAAAAATCCGGTATGTGGCCGAAAGTTCTGCCCGGAGGTATTGACGTATTTCTTCTTCATCGTCAACAATCAATACCTTGTATTTTGTCTTTGACTTTATGGTTGACTTTTGTTTATTTTCCGTCCATTCAAAAGATTCAACCGGAGGCAATTCGTTTCGTGTTATTCGTCGTACCGGTATCGGTCGCTCTATCTTTATTTCCCTTTCCGTATTTTTCAAATGAACGCTTCCCAACGGCAGGCGAATAATGAATTCGCTTCCTTGCCGGTCGGTTCGGTTTCGGGCATAGATTGTACCGTGTTGAAGTTCTATCAACGAACGTGCCAAATGTAATCCAATCCCCGTACCGATACCAGACTGAGGTTCGACATTATTAATCTGATAGAAACGCTCGAATATCTTTTCTATCTTACTTTCTTCAATACCGATGCCTGTGTCGGAAACAATTATTTCAAAGAAATTAGATAAAAGCGAATTCTGTTCGTTTCTTCCCTTGCCGGAACGAAGTGTTATTGTTATTTCACCCCCATTCGGAGTAAATTTGAAAGCATTAGAAAGGATGTTTACCAACACTTTATCAAAATTGTTTAAATCAACCCATGTTTTTAATTGCTTTTCGGCATGGATGAATGTGAATTTAATATTGTTTTTATTTGCCTGATACGTGAACGTTTGCATCAAATCATCAATAAATTCCACCATATCGGTTTCGCTAAACTCCATGGTCATCAATCCCTTGTCTATCTTCCGAATATCCATCAATTGGTTAATTAAACGCAAAATGCGCTGTGCGTTTCGATATATCAGCAAATAGACTTTTTGTTTTCCTTCGTCTTTATTCTCTGCAATCAGCTTTTCCAACGGACTTATGATTAGCGTCATCGGCGTGCGTATTTCATGGGAGATATTGATGAAGAATTGCAATTTGGCTTCACTAATTTGTTCGGCATGTTTCCTGCGCATTAACTCGTTCTTATTACGAATTCTATCCATGATAAATCTCGCAATTCCTCCTATTAGAGTGGCGAAGAACAATAAATAAACAAGCTTTGCCCACCATGTAAGATACCAAGGCGGCGAGATGATAAGTGTTATCTCTTTTTCTTCCGATGAATTTTCGTAAATAAACGCTTTGATCTTTAATTTATAGGTTCCGTAATTGATATTTGTGAAACTAATTCTGTTTACTCCCTGTGCGGTGCTTATCCATTGTGAATTAAGCCCTTCTAACATATAACGGTAATAAACTCGTCCGGGAGTTCCAAACTCAAAAGTGGAAAATTCCAACGCAAACATATTGTCTTTATAACTCAAGCGAATGGTATCAACGTCGGAAATAAATTTATTCAGAACAGTATGCCTGCCTGATTTTTGCCCGGACACTACCTGCTTATCCAATATGTACAATCCCGTCAGATATAACGATAACTGAGTTCGACGATCACTTATATCAGAAGGATAAAAGGATGAAACGCCACTGATTCCTCCAAAAGACATTTCTCCATCATTTGCTTTGAATGCTGCTCCCATGCTGAATTCATTTCCTTGCAAGCCGTCGAAAGCATAGTAGTTGATAAATTTATTTTTGTCCGGTATTAATTTTGATACCCCTGAATGAGTACTCAACCAAATATTTCCGGTTTCGTCTTCCAATATGCCACATATCACATTGCTTGAAAGCCCGTCGGATACGGTATAAGTTTTTGATTTCCAACTATTCTTATCGAAGCGAACTAAACCTTCCGTTGTACCAATCCATAAATTCCCTTTATGATCTTCATTGACACAATAGACAATGTTGCCAGGCAAAGTGCTGTTGTTCGTAGTATAATTTTTCATTTGCCGGGTGAGCGGGTTTATGCTGCAAATCCCACCGTATGAGCCTACCCAAATAGTGCCTTCGCCGTCGCATGTGATGCAATTTACCCAATCGTTGGGTAATCGTTGCGCATCACCATCGTCGGCTAAAAATGTATAATGTTGTATGTATTTCCTCTCGTGCAAGTCGAACACATACACGCCTGCTCCGTTTGTACCTATCCAAAGTTTATTATGCTTGTCTTTGGCTAAACAAAATATTTTGTACCGGGCAGTGTTATCGTTTGATACTTGGATATGATTGTTATAATACACACAATGTCCGGTAGCTTTGTCCATACAGGCTAGTCCTTTCAGGTAAGAACCCAACCAGATGTGCCCGGCATCGTCCTCAATCATGGAAATAATCGTATTGGGAACGGAATTAGGATTATCAGACGGTATGAAATGCCGGGCATTGCCTTTGCTGTCTATCTTATAAATGCCGTCGTTGTCCGTTCCTATCCAAAGCGTACCGTTAGGGTCTTTTAGTAATGACATGACGCAGCTCGAACCGATTATATTTTTAGTATAGGACTTTAACCCCCAATAATTGAATTTATTGGGGTTCTCAGGGGCAAGAAATACTCCTTTTTGGAACAATCCCATCCAAATGTTTCCTGATTTATCTTGGCAAATAGCATGGACTTTCATGCTTGAATAGTCGAACGGAGTGGAGGGTATCGGGGAATTTTCCAAGCATTGCTTTTCGGCATTGAGTATCTTCATGCCTTGCCCATCTGTACCTACCAACAGACGGTTGTTAGTGCGGTCAAACAATAAGCTTTTCACGGACAAGACAGATTTACCGGTATAGGATACGCTCTCAAAATGTTGAGTCTGAGGATTCAGCTTATAGAGTCCGTTCGTTAAAGTCCCCACAAAAAGGTTTCCGAAATTATCTTCACAAATAGCCGATATTTGGTCGCTTCCGATAGTTTGAGGGGCTTTAAATACGGTAACTTCACCCGTCTGGGGGTTGTACATATTCAGTCCTTGATTTTCGGAAGCAATCCAAAAGATTCCTTTACTATCTTGAAAAATACTGGTCAGGTGTATGCTGCTTAGTTGAGCTGACAACGCAGCATCGGTATGATAGGTTTCATCATCAGGTCTAATTCGGATAACTCCCTCTCCCGAAGTCGATATCCAAATATCGTGGTTATCACTTTCTATGATGGAAGTGATATGAGGGGTAATTAGAAGGGTGTCGTTGTATAGTTTGATTTCTGTAAAATTATCCGTTGCCCGGTTGTAAAGATGCAATCCGTTGATGCAGCCAACCCAGAAACGTCCCGTGCTGTCTTCAAAAAGGGTTCGCACGTAATTGTTTTTGATTGAGGTAGAGTCGTTCGGGAGATTTTTATATATGGTAAACTTTACCCCATCGTATTTATTTAACCCGTCTTCGGTAGCAATCCAAATATAATTCCGGCGGTCTTGATAGATATAATTAATCAAGGTGCTTGAAAGTTCATTATCGGTAGAATAGAAAGTTCCAATTTGCCCGTATAAAGAAGAATCGAACAAGAACAGAGAAGATAGAATAATAAGGAGGATGCATCTCATAGTATTTCGACTTAATAACAAACAAAAATACAATAATAATGCTATTATTCCATATTAAAAAATTAGATAATTGATGCTACCGTTTATCTTTACTGAGATCATAAAAAAAGCGATGATACCATTTTACATGATACCGTCGCTTTACATTTCGACTTAGAAAGTATGTTTTAATCTCTAATTACTATCATCCTTCTTCTATGGCTGCCTGTGCCGCTGCCAGCCGCGCAATAGGTACGCGGAATGGCGAACAGCTTACATAATTCAACCCTACTTTGTGGCAGAACTTCACAGAAGAAGGCTCTCCTCCATGTTCTCCACAAATACCGCACTTCAAATCCGGACGAATCGAACGCCCACCTTCCGTAGCCATTCGTATTAGTTTACCTACACCGTTTTGGTCAAGCACTTGGAAGGGATCTACCTTTAATATTTTCTTTTCGAGGTAAACAGGTAAGAAGGATGCAATATCATCACGAGAGTAACCGAACGTCATCTGCGTTAAGTCATTCGTTCCGAAAGAGAAGAATTCGGCAGAAGTAGCAATACGGTCAGCAGTCAAAGCCGCACGCGGTATTTGAATCATTGTACCTACTTTGAAATCAATACTGTCTTTCATTTCAGCAAACAGCTTGGCTGCTTCTTCGCGGATTATCTTTTCCTGTTCTTTAAATTCGTACAATATACCGGTAAGCGGAACCATGATTTCGGGATACACCGCAACGCCTTCTTTCTTCAATTCCAATGCAGCCCCCAGGATAGCCCGTGTTTGCATGGCGGTAATTTCGGGATAGGTGTTCCCCAAACGGCTTCCACGATGCCCCAACATTGGGTTTTGTTCGTGAAGCGCATTAACACGTTGTTGGATGTATTGCAGGCTCACACCCATAGCCTCTGCCATCTCTTGCTGTCCTTTTTCGTCGTGAGGAACAAATTCGTGCAAGGGGGGGTCAAGCAAACGAACAGTTACCGGAAAACCATCCATTGCCCTGTATATACCTTTAAAGTCAGCTTGTTGATATGGTAAAATCTTAGCCAATGCTTTGCGGCGACCTTCGACATCTTGTGCCAAAATCATTTCGCGCATCGCCTTAATCTTTTCACCTTCAAAGAACATGTGTTCCGTACGGCAAAGACCGATACCCACTGCTCCGAAACGACGTGCTACTTCGGCATCATGTGGGGTATCCGCATTGGTACGTACCGTTAGTTTGGTATATTTATCGGCAAGCCCCATCAGCTCGGCAAAGTCTCCGGAAAGTTCGGGAGCTTTCGTTTCCACTTTTCCGGCATACACTTCGCCGGTAGTGCCGTTCAAAGAAATAAAATCACCCTCCTGCAATACTATTCCATCAATCTCTACCGTTTTATTCTTATAATCAATGTTCAAAGCTCCTGCACCGGATATACAGCATTTACCCATACCACGGGCAACTACGGCAGCATGAGAGGTCATCCCTCCGCGAGCAGTCAAAATACCTTCGGCTACCTGCATACCGGCCAAGTCTTCGGGAGAAGTTTCGATACGAACCATGATGACCTTTTTCTTATCGGCATACCATTTAGCAGCATCATCGGCAAAGAACACGATTTGCCCGCACGCAGCACCCGGCGAAGCCGGCAAACCGCGAGTCAGAACTTTGCCCTTTTTCAATGCATCTTTATCGAATACCGGATGAAGCAATTCGTCCAATTTGTTCGGCTCCACGCGAAGCAATGCTTCCTTTTCATTCAATATTCCTTGACGGAGCAAGTCCATTGCTATTTTCACCATTGCCGCACCGGTACGCTTACCGTTGCGCGTTTGCAAGAACCAGAGCTTGCCTTCCTGCACAGTGAACTCCATATCTTGCATATCTCTATAATGATTTTCCAGTTTGGTTTGCAAAGCATCAAGCTCCTTATAAATATCCGGCAATGCTTCCTCCATAGAGGGGTATTTAGAAGCGCGGTCGGCTTCGCTCACACCTGCTAAAGCAGCCCAACGCAGCGAACCGATTTTAGTAATCTGCTGCGGTGTACGAATGCCGGCTACTACGTCTTCGCCCTGCGCATTAATCAGGTATTCACCGTTGAAAAGGTCTTCACCTGTAGCAGCATCACGGCTGAAGCAAACACCCGTAGCCGACGTTTCGCCCATGTTGCCGAATACCATTGCTTGAACTGTTACCGCCGTACCCCATTCCGCAGAAATACCTTCCATCTTGCGGTAAAGAATGGCGCGTTCATTCATCCATGAATTGAACACGGCACAGATAGCTCCCCAAAGTTGTTCGTAAGCATTAGTCGGGAAATCCTTTCCGGTTTGCTTCTTTACAGCAGCTTTGAATTTCACAACCAACTCTTTGAGGTCTGCCACTTCAAGTTCATTGTCCAGCTTCACGCCTTTGACATGCTTCACTTCTTCTATAATGGCTTCAAAGGGGTCGATATCATCTTTGTTAGTTGGTTTCAGACCAAGCACGACATCGCCGTACATCTGCACAAAACGGCGGTAAGAGTCCCATGCAAAGCGAGCATTACCCGTCTTGCGAGTCAGACCTTCCACGACTTCATCGTTCAAACCCAGATTGAGGATTGTATCCATCATACCGGGCATAGAAGCACGCGCACCCGAACGAACGGAAACCAACAACGGATTTGCCACATCGCCAAACTTGGAGTTCATCAATGTTTCAATATGCTTTATGGCTTTTTCAACGTCTTCCTTTAATATTGCTACAATTTTGTCTTGTCCTATCTCATAATATTCGCTACAAACTTCAGTAGTAATAGTAAATCCCGGAGGAACCGGAACTCCTATCAAATTCATTTCTGCAAGATTAGCTCCTTTGCCACCCAACAAGTTTTTCATGTCAGCTCTACCTTCCGCCTGTCCATTGCCGAAAGTATAAACTCTCTTTTTTCCCATATAATAAAGTGTTAATTTTAACGTTAATCCGATACTTTCCCTCGGATTGCAAAATTACATAATATTTTGCAATATGAAGAATGGTTTACTGCAAAAAATACACCGTAGATTCAACTCCTTAATACACCTAATTCTTGTTCATCCTACCATTTTGTCGTGTACCCTCACTTAAATATTTACCATATTTATGGTATTTTATAATTATTATAATCATTATACATTTGCAACGATAATTATTTATTACATCATAATAAACAAACTATTAATTGATGCTACATACTCATCATGATTGGATATTACATTATTTACACTATCTTTTCTCAATCATTTATATTTTTTAACAAAAAGAGAACACCTTGTTCCGACAGTAATTTAAATAAAAGGTGTTCATCTTATTAAAAACATTTTCAGAATATGACAAATCTATCATTCTTTTTCAGAAATCACAAACGATTTCTGGGAGTGTCTTTGGTTTTCTTTATTCTCATTTTAGGAGAGAGTAATTTGACTTTAGCTCAAACAAACCGGCAAATAGCAGGGATTGTTATTTCGTCCGAAGACAATGAGCCGATTATTGGAGCATCTATTGTTGCTACCGGTACTCAAATCGGAACGGTAACAGACATTAACGGAAAGTTTATTTTAAGCAATATCCCTTCTAATGTCAGTTCTTTGATGGTTTCTTTTTTAGGATTTAAAACGCAAACTGTTTCGGTGAGAAGCGGAGAGCAGGTAAGAATAGTTTTAGAGTCAGAGGTCGCTTTATTAGATGAAATTATAGTTGTGGCTTACGGTACTTCTACCAAACAATCTTTCACAGGGTCGGCATCGGTAATAAAATCTGACGCTATAAACAAAATCCAAAGTCCGTCTGTAACCAATTCTCTGGAGGGTCGAACAGCAGGTGTGCAAATTACCTCCTCTACTGGTCAACCCGGAGAAAATCCGAGAGTGCGCATACGTGGTGTAGGTTCTATCAATGCCGGTAAAGACCCTTTATACATTGTGGACGGGGCGACTTATGACAGCCCCATAAGCACGCTCAACTCCGCTGACGTAGAGAGTATTACCGTATTGAAAGACGCAGCAGCCAATTCTCTTTACGGCGCCCGAGGAGCAAATGGCGTTATTCTGATTACTACCAAACGAGGCAGTTCCAACAAGCAAATCGTAACTCTTGATGCCAAATGGGGTACTAACAGCAGAGCTATACCCGAATATGACTTGATTACGAACAGAGCAACTTATTACGAACAGACATGGAAAGGGCAGTTCAATAAATTGTATGACAATTATACTTCTCGTGAAACGAACAAGCTTTCTGCAGCCGAAGCTACAGCTCAAGCTAAAGAAGACATCGCTGGAAACGGAGCTAATTCTTTGTCGAAGATACTGGGAGGATACAATAGCTATAACGTGCCGTGGGCTAATTTAATTGATGAAAACGGTCGTTTAAGCTCAAATGCCCAATTACTTTATACTGACGATTGGAGTGACGCTTTGTTTCGCAATTCCTTGCGTCAAGAATATAACGTAGGCATCAGCGGAGGAGATGCCCGGCAATCTTACTACGTGGGACTGGGGTATTTGAATGATAAATCGTATGCCAAAGCCTCCGGATTCGACCGCTACAGCGGACGCATACGTTTCGATAAAGAACTGACCAAACACTTAAAAGGCGGTGTGAATCTGTCGTACGCCCATACCATCCAAGATTTTCCAACCACTTCAGGAGGGAGCTATGTGAACTATTTTCAGTGGGTACGCCAAATAGGTCCGATATACCCGGTATTTTTAAGAGACCCTAAAACAGGAGACATCGTTAAAGACAAAAACGGCAAAAACATTTACGACTATGGAGACAGTGCTGAATACGGGTATTCACGCCCTTATGGCGCAAATATCAACCCTGCCGGAGTATTAGACAATAACATCGACAAAAATACATCAGACAATATCGTCGGTGCAATATTCTTGGAAGCTCAGCTTTATAAAGGATTGTCCGTTAAGGGGACATTCGACGTAAATACAACACTTAGGAATAACGTAAGTCTCACTACTCCTCTGTATGGCGACGCAAAGTCGGCTAATGGTTATGTACAACAGGAAAGAGAACGTTTCTTCTCATACACAGGTTCTGTGTTCCTGACCTATAAGAAAAACTTTGAAAAGCTTGGCATTGATTTCATAGGAGGTACTGAAAACTATCAAAAGGAATATTCTTATCTATATGGATTTAAAAGTAACCTCGCTGTTTCAGACGAGCCGGAATTTAATAATGCCGTAATTTTCAGGGAACTTTCTTCATTCACTCAAAAGTATAGCGTTACCGGATACTTGACTCGCTTAAATTTGACTTACGACGATAAATATTATCTGAGTGCGAGCCTCCGGCGCGATGGGTCAAGTCGTTTTCATCCGGACAACCGGTGGGGGAATTTCGGTTCGGTAGGTGCATCATGGAGAATCAGTAAAGAAAGCTTTTTGGAAAACGCCACATTTATCACTGATTTGAAAGTAAAAGGAAGTATAGGTTCGCAAGGGAACGATAACCTTTTGTATTCTGGAGGAAGTATTAATTATATTCCTTATTTAGACCATTATGACGTGAGCAATAATAATGATAACGTATCAGTAAAACAGGTTTACGTAGGAAACAAAGACATCTCTTGGGAAAAGAGCTTGAATGCCAATGTAGGGATAGAAGCCCAACTGTTTGACCGTTGGAACGTAAATGTAGAATATTTTATAAAGAAAACCTCCGATATGTTGTTTTACAAACCATTGGCTCTTTCAACGGGGGTAGCAAGCATACCCGTAAATCTAGGAGGAATAAGAAACACTGGTATAGAATTTGAAACAGACATAGACATCATCAGAAACCATCCATTTACATGGAACATTGGTCTCAATTCCTCGTACATTAAGAATACAATATTGACATTGCCCGAAGAAAACAGAGAAAAAGGAATCTATTCCAGCGGATACACCAAGCTGGTAGAAGGCGGAAGTATCTATGACATTTATCTACCTGATTTTGCAGGAGTGAATGAGAACGGTAAAAACACGTGGTATATTTATAACGAAGATGGTAGTGTAAAAGAAGCCACCACCACATATACCAATGCTTATACCGACGTGAGCAGACGCAAGCAAGGTTCGGCTATTCCCGACCTCTCCGGAGGTTTTTCTACCAATTTCACCTACAAGCGTTTCGACCTGTCAGCCGTATTTAGCTATCAATTGGGTGGTAAAGTATATGACGCTGTGTATGCCGCTACCATGCAGATGAATGAAACGGGACGCGGTATGCACGCTGACTTATTGAAGGCATGGACTCCTGAAAACACTAATACCACAGTGCCTCGTTTGGTTTTGAATTATGTGGATGCCAACAGAGCCTCTAACTTATACTTGACCGATGCCTCTTATCTGAACATTCGCAATATTTCAATCGGCTATACGATACCTCAATCTGCATTGAAAGCATTGGGCAAAGTAAGAATATATGCCATAGGCGACAATCTGGCTTTGTTTTCTAAAAGAAAAGGATTAGACCCTCGTCAGTACGACTACGGAACAAGTGGATATAACTACTCTCCTTTGCGTACCGTATCTTTTGGTTTTAATGTAACATTATAAAAACATACCACTATGAACTTAAAGAAAATCAATATATTAACTTTTTCCCTATTATTACTCTTATTGGGGATTTCTTCGTGCGAAGATTTTTTAGAACCGGCAGACAGCCGATACGTTACAACTGAGCAGTTACCGGATATTTTGGAAAGAAATACGGATGCTTTGATTCAAGGGGTATATTCCCGCTCCATACAATATGCTTTTTATGCTAGCCGCCACGATGATTTCGGACAGAAATCCATAGACCTTGTTGTTGACCTTGCCGGCGAAGACCTCGTACATTATGCTTTGCAGTCTTGGTTTGTAACTTTATATCAATATAATGACAGAGTAGCTACCGGAGGGTATGCTCCCGGGCGTGTGTGGAAATACAGCTATGCCCAAATAAGGGATTTGAATAGCATCATAACGGCTTTAGCC
>SNRY01000585.1_pt1 | contig 12055 bp, 7 predicted proteins | sample 4693421 | NCBI WGS metagenome assembly SNRY01 (sample SAMN11003215, study PRJNA524138) | termite gut metagenome | isolation source: Bacteroidetes bacterial symbionts from single cell of protist host amplifed... | host: Streblomastix strix ... | reverse complement strand
ATCGTTGAGTGTGATGACAAGCAGGTTGATAGGAGCGAAAAAGGGAGTAGAAAATTGACCCGGAAGCCTTATAAACGACACAGCGACAGAACTACCAAAAGAGGGGTAAGCAATGATAAAGTATCCATCATAGTTGCCACAGACAGAAAGGGTAATCCTACCATGCAAGTAGCCAAGGTGGGAAGAATAGATGTAAAAAGCATAGAAAGGACTATCGGAAAATATATGGGCAAGCAAAATATTCTCTGCTCGGATTCACATCCTTCCGTCGTTGCCTGGGCATTGGACAGGCAGCTTGAACATCCTACATTTGTGGCATCCAAACACCACGTCAAGGACAGCTGCTACCACGTCCGGCATGTAAATTCAATGGATAATCAATACGAGCGTCGGATGAAACGTTTTGTTGGTGTGGCGACAAAATATTTGCCCCATTACCTGAATTGGTTCATCTTTTTAGAAAAATTGAAACAGTCATCACAAAAAGCGATGGATATGGTTAGGATGGTGCTGTCAAATGCAGGCGCTCTAATGGATTATCGGGCAATAGAAAGGCGATACCAGAATCTGTTAATTCAACAATATTCTAAAATATAGCCAACTTGTTTTATTTATGCAATACAAATCTAATGTATTTGCCCTTTAACTGCCAGATTAAATCGTAACTATTACAGTTAAGGTTTTACGCAACGATAGATAAAATATCGTCTTGACTATCGTTGCAACAAAGTCTTTTAGTACTATTAAAACAACTTCAGTTGCCCTGTTTCGTCAATATCACACTTTTCTTTTTCATTTGCATTTTGTACGGGTGTAACAACTTCTCTGACTGCTTTCACCTGGTATGTGGAAAGACGTTTGCCCTTTGTTTTGAATCCTTTTGCGGGAAACTCCTCACAATCAATAATTATCGGACTGCGACGGCGGTCTTCACCGCCGAATGTCAATTCGAAATGTGGGTTTGGATGAGCGGTAAGTACTATCAGTTTATTATTCTTGTTTTCTCCTAAGAAATTCTGTTTATTGTAAAATGAAGAGGTCTCAAGACGGAATCGTTTCACATATAACTGATTGTTCTGGTCTGCGTCGTGAACAATAGCTGTCCAGATGGTATCGGGTTTATACTTGTTGAGAAGTTTCACATTATCTTCATAATGATTGCTTAAATCAAAGTTGGTAGTATAAAATTCACCATTGTCCAATATTACGAGGATACTGTCATTTTCATTGAACTCACCCAAATATTCTCCGTGTTCATCATAATTCAGACGCAGCACATCACGGTCGAACCAAACTTTTCGTCCGCCAAGCGTCGAACCGCCGTGTTGCTTTAGAATAATTTTTGTTACGTCGTATTTGGTTAGAATATTGCCTACTGCTTGTTTCCCTTTGATGGCTATTTCACTGAAATTTTTCTCAAAGGATAGTTTACGAATACCGTTCTTTCTTTTTAATGTTACTTTAATGATTTCAGCTTCTCCGTTAGGGTTAGCTGTGAAATAAACCACTTCCGTACCCGAATTTCCTTGTGTGATGTTGTATTCACGGTCGCGCACCGTTTTGGATACAAAGAAGCGTTTGACATAGTGATGACCTGTATTACCGTCACGATATACCACATTATAAATCGTTCTGTTATCTTTCTTGAAAATGTCAATATGTATGACCTCTTTTCCGACGAATTTCTTTTCGGTTACCGGAGTTATTGTATATCTTCCGTCTTTGTAGAAGATAATAACATCGTCCAAATCCGAACAGTTGCTTACAAATTCGTCTTTCTTCAAAGAGGTACCCATAAATCCTTCTTTCTTGTTGATGTATAGCTTTTCGTTTGCTTCTACCACTTTGGCGGCTTCGATAGTTTCAAAATTACGGAGTTCCGTCAGGCGTACAAAATTGTTTCCGTATTTCTTTTTAATGGAACGAAACCAATCGACAGTATATTTTACGATACCTATCAAATGTTTATCTACCTTTTCGACTTCCGTTTGCATGGATGCAATATTTTCTTCTGCTTTATCGGAATTGAACTTCAAGATACGCCCCATCTTTATTTCCATCAACTTTAAAATATCGTCTTTGGTAACTTCACGAATAAGTTGCGGGTGGAAAGGGCTCAATCTGTTATTGATATGTTCGCAGGCTTCGTCTATATCTTTTGCCTGTTCAAACTTCTCATCTTTGTAAATACGTTCTTCTATAAATATCTTCTCGAGTGATGCAAAATGCAAACTTTCCAATAATTCTTCTTTTTGAATTTTCAATTCCTGGCGGAGAAATTCCATCGTATTGTCTGCCGATTTCTTCAATATATCGCTAACGGTGAGGAAATAGGGTCTTTGTCCGTCTATCACGCAACAATTTGGCGAGATACTTATTTCACAATCGGTAAAGGCATAAAGCGCATCAATGGTCTTATCCGGAGAGGCATTAGCAGCAAGATGTATCAATATTTCTACTTGTGCCGAAGTATTATCATCTACTTTGCGGATTTTAATCTTTCCTTTATCAACGGCTTTCAGTATGGAATCAATGACACCGGAAGTAGTCCTCCCAAAAGGGAGTTCGGTAATGGCAAGCGTTTTGTTGTCTACTTTGTTTATTTTGGCACGTACTTTGACCGATCCTCCCCGTTCACCGTCATTATATTTGGCTACATCAATGCATCCGCCTGTAGGAAAATCGGGATAAATCTGAAATTCTTCTCCATGTAAATGGTTGATAGAAGCATCGCAAAGTTCATTAAAATTATGCGGAAGTATTTTTGATGTCAATCCTACGGCAATGCCTTCTCCTCCTTGGGCTAATAAGAGCGGAAACTTTACGGGAAGCGTAACAGGTTCTTTGTTTCTACCGTCATAAGATGATTTCCAGGCAGTTGTTTTGGAATTGAAAACCACTTCAAGGGCGAATTTGGATAGTCTGGCTTCAATATAACGGGGAGCGGCAGCATCATCACCGGTAAGTATGTTTCCCCAATTTCCCTGACAATCTATCAATAATTCCTTTTGTCCCAATTGTACCAAAGCATCACCAATGGAAGAATCTCCGTGAGGATGAAATTGCATAGTATGTCCTACGATGTTTGCCACTTTGTTGTAGCGTCCGTCATCCATACGTTTCATGGAATGCAAGATACGCCGTTGCACGGGTTTCAATCCGTCGTTGATGTGAGGTACCGCTCTCTCCAATATAACATACGAAGCGTAGTCTAAAAACCAACTATGGTACATTCCCGTTAATTGGTGCTTGATATTCTCGTCTCCTAAATCGATTTGTTGATAGGAAGAGTGTTGTCCTTCTACCTCTCCCGCAGGCTCATTAGTATCTTCGCTTTCGTTAATGTCGTTGTTCATGTTGTTAGATTAGATTCCTTTAGCGGTTTAGTAATATATTTTACAAAAAAAATCATTTTATATTTAGGTATAAAACAAGATTGTGCATACAAAAATACGAATTAAATTGAAAAAGCATTTACTTTGTGGGATATATTTAACATACTCATACAAGGTGATTATAAGGGGTGTGTTGAGTGCTAAAGCGGGATTAATTGTTTAGTAATACTTTAATATGTTTATTTAGAATATGGCACAAGAAGATGTTTTTAAGAAATTGGTGTCTCATTGTAAAGAATACGGATTTGTGTTTCCTTCAAGTGAACTATATGATGGACTTGGAGCGGTATATGACTATGGGCAGATGGGAGTGGAATTGAAAAACAACATTAAGAAATATTGGTGGGATAGCATGGTGTTGCTGCATGAGAATATTGTCGGGATTGATTCCGCCATCTTTATGCATCCTACTATTTGGAAGGCATCCGGACATGTGGATGCATTTAATGACCCTTTGATAGACAATAAAGATTCCAAAAAACGGTACCGTGCCGATGTTCTTATTGAAGAGCAACTGGCAAAGTACGATGACAAGATAGATAAAGAAGTGGGCAAAGCAGCCAAAAAGTTTGGCGACAGCTTCGACGAGGCGCAATTTCGCTTGACCAATGCCCGTGTATTGGAGCAGCAAACTAAACGCGATGCTTTGCACGCGCGCTTTGCCAAAGCATTAAACGACGGAAACCTCGAAGAGTTACGACAAATTATCATTGACGAAGACATCGCTTGCCCCGTATCGGGTACACGGAATTGGACGGAAATACGTCAATTTAATCTCATGTTCTCTACCGAAATGGGTTCTACCGCCGATGGAGCAATGAAGATATATCTTCGTCCGGAGACGGCTCAAGGTATCTTTGTTAATTATCTCAATGTGCAGAAGACGGGGCGCATGAAGATTCCTTTCGGAATTGCGCAAATAGGTAAAGCGTTTCGTAATGAAATTGTGGCTCGTCAGTTTATTTTCCGTATGCGTGAGTTTGAACAAATGGAGATGCAGTTTTTTGTTCGTCCCGGTAGTGAATTGGAATGGTTTGGAAGGTGGAAGGAAATTCGTTTGAAATGGCATAAAGCTCTCGGTTTGGGTGATGACCGGTATCGTTATCACGACCATGACAAGTTGGCTCATTATGCGAATGCCGCTACGGATATTGAATTTCTGATGCCTTTTGGCTTCAAAGAGGTAGAAGGCATTCATTCGCGTACGAATTTTGATTTAACTCAACATGAGAAGTATAGTGGAAAAAGTATCAAATATTTCGACCCCGAGTTGAATGAATCTTATACTCCATTTGTTATTGAGACGAGTATTGGGGTTGATCGTATGTTTCTTAGTATCCTGTCGGCTTCTTACAAGGAGGAGGAGTTGGAGAACGGAGAAAACCGTGCGGTTTTGAAACTGCCCGCTGCTCTTGCTCCCGTGAAGTTGGCAGTGATGCCTTTGGTAAAGAAGGACGGGCTGCCTGAAAAAGCACGGGAGATGACGGACGATCTTAAATTTCACTTTCCTTGTCAATATGATGAAAAGGACAGCATAGGCAAACGTTATCGCCGTCAAGATGCTATTGGCACGCCACATTGTGTAACTGTCGATCATCAGACGTTGGAAGACAATACCGTAACTTTGCGTAATCGTGATACCATGTTGCAGGAGCGGGTGCCTGTTTCGGAATTACGTCGTATCATAGCCGATAGAGTAAGTATTGTTTCCTTATTGAAATCATTAATGCAATCCTAAAATATGAGTAAGAAAAAGGTTTATTTACCGGTAGTAGTGTTGTCTTTAATTGCATTTATGCATGTTTCTTGCGAAGAAACGGAAGAGATAGGTAAATATGATAATTGGCAGGCACGTAATGAGGCTTTCATTGATTCTTTGCAGAAGGTATGTGATGCAGAGCTTGACCCCGAATTGTTGAGCGTCATTGATAGTAGAGATAAAAGCCAAAGGATATTTTACAAGAAACTAGTTCCTGTAGAGGAGGAGGGAGAGCTGTCTCCTTATCTCACAAGTACGGTCACTGTTTTTTATCGTGGAAAGTTGATTAATGAAGATGTGTTTGATGAGAATTTTACGGAAGATTCTCCTTCGCAGTTTGACAGTCCGCTATCTTTTACTGTAGGGGACGTTATTAGCGGTTGGATAGAGGTATTGCAACGGATGAAAGTCGGAGAACGGTGGGAAGTTTATGTCCCTTGGAAGAGTGCTTATGGGACTGATGGTAGTGGTTCTATCCCCGGCTATTCTACATTGATATTTGATATATTGCTAAAAGGCATTGAATAACCCGCAACACCCTATTTGGTTCTTAAAAGACAAATGTTTCCTTCTCAAGAAAAGTTATAACCCGAATGTAGTTTTTATTATATTTATGCAATCTATTTTTTCCCAAGTAAATAGCTCTACTTCTACTGTTTTGTGGGGTTGGTAGCGTGAGTAAAAATGTTTGGTTACCGTACGGGGTGTACGTCCCATGTGTCCATAGGCGGCAGTTTCGATATAGATGGGATTGCGAAGTTTTAAACGATCTTCAATGGCTTTGGGACGAAGATCAAAAAGTTCATTTATCTTTCGAGCAATTTCCCCGTCGGATAGTTTGACATGACTACGCCCGTATGTATTCACATAAATACTAACAGGACGAGCCACACCGATAGCATAAGAAAGCTGAACCAGCATTTCATCGGATACACCGGCTGCCACCATATTTTTAGCTATGTGCCGGGCAGCATAAGTAGCACTGCGATCTACTTTGCTGGGGTCTTTTCCGGAAAAAGAACCGCCGCCATGTGCCCCCTTACCGCCGTAAGTATCTACAATAATCTTTCTTCCTGTTAAACCTGTATCTCCATGCGGACCACCGATAACAAATTTACCTGTAGGGTTTACATGATAAATAATGTCTTTATTGAACAATTTTAATATTTCAATCTGATGGATAGATGCAATCACACGCGGAATTAGTATTTCAATAACGTCTTTGCGGATAATAGCCAACATTTCCTCGTCAGCTTTTAATTGGGATTCGCGAGAGTCATCATCTGCTGAAATAAATTCATCATGTTGGGTGGATACGACGATGGTATCAATGCGTACAGGAATTCCTTTATCGTTATATTCAATAGTTAATTGACTTTTAGCATCAGGACGGAGATAAGTCATAACCTTTCCCTCATGACGGATTTCTGACAATACTTGAAGAATCTTATGAGCCAAATCAAGCGACAAAGGCATATAGTTTTCCGTTTCATTGGTTGCATAGCCAAACATCATTCCTTGATCGCCTGCTCCTTGCTCCATTGGATCTTCACGCTCTACTCCCCGGTTAATATCCGTACTTTGTTCGTGAATGGCTGAAAACACTCCGCATGAGTTCCCTTCAAACATGTATTCTCCTTTGGTATAACCGATGCGTTTGATAACATTACGCGCTATTTCTTGAAGGTCAACGTATGCTTTTGACTTTACTTCACCTGCAAGTACCACTTGTCCGGTAGTAACTAAGGTTTCACATGCTACTTTAGATTCAGGATCATACGCTAACAATTCATCAAGTATGGCATCTGATATTTGATCTGCTATTTTATCGGGATGTCCTTCGGACACCGATTCGGATGTGAATAAATAACTCATTTTGAATTAAATAACTAATTTCCTATGAACACCTTAATACTTGTCCCGCTCTAATGGCTGTTTTCGTTGTAATTCTATTCAGTTTACACAATTTTGAAAGTGGGATTCCGTTCATTGCGGCTATTTGCGATAAAGTATCTCCTTTTTTTACTTTGTGATAACGAATGCTTTCGCTGTTATTGCTATTTTCTTTTATCTTGTTAGCCAGGTGACTATTGTTTTTGGGTGTTTTTGTGAAAACATATACATCAGCTACAATATCTTGTTCTTGAAAATTGAATAAATCTGCCGGATTAAGGGCTATACCTAAGAATCTTGTTTCAAAATGAAGATGAGAACCCGTAGATCGCCCCGTGTTGCCTCCCAATCCAATAACTTCTCCGGCTTTTACTGTTTGGTTTATTTCTACCAATTGTTTGGATAAGTGAGCGTATATAGTTTCAAGTCCGTTGTTATGGCGGATTACGATATAGTTCCCATATCCTTTCCGTTCCGTATTGACTATGCGTACTTTTCCATCAAAAGCCGCAACAATGGTATCTCCTATATAAACTTTAAGGTCAATACCATAGTGCATTCTTTTGCGACGTGCACCAAAAGAAGAAGTGATGCGAGTATGCTTGGTAGGCATACAAAAACCCGCCATGTCAATCGTATAATTATCAGGAATATTAAATTTAATATCAGTTCTGTTTACGTGGGTATTGTCCCAATTCGGATACAGATCCGAATCAGAAGAGTAAATCTCAATTTGTTCCGATTTTACTAATTTTTCTAAAGAGAAAGAATCTATTATTTTCAGTTTATTGTCAATAGGCGCTTGTCGAGCTATAAAATCTTGCGCAGGAGAATTTTGGCAAAAAATCATCAAAGAGACGGCAATCATCCCTATTTTCTTTAAATAACGGAGTTTCATAACTATTTATTTCTAATAATGTTCATAAACAACATTGACATTGACACACCTATTGCTGATATTTTATGACTGAAACAATCATTTATACATATAACTTGTTGAAAAGATTATTTCGGTAGAAACAGAAACACTCAAAGAAAATATTTTCCTTTAGAAACAAGTGTGTTTATTAGTGTTTATTAACAAAAAGCCGGTGAAAATTATATATTTTTAGTTGCTTTGTTGACATTAAAGAAGATTTACCAAGAAACAGAACGACGGAATAGCTAAACCCAACCCTCTTGCCACTCGTAAACATAAATTACAGAAACACGGAAAATTGCAAGTTGGAGAAAAAGGGTTTACTTTTATGGGACTATCTTTACGAATGTATCCAAATGACTATCCACATACGTTGCTATCAAACCGGTCATTTCTTCCTCCATTTCGAAATACTTTTCTTCCAAATCGTCAAAAGCTTCATATCGTTCATACATCGCCATAAACTCTTCGTCTGTGCGTTCTTGTTCCAAGTCTTCACGGTTGACATCGTATATTTGTCCGGCTTTATATATCAATTTGGAAAGATCTTTCGCCCCAAACAACCGCATAGCTTTGGCAAAGGGATTCCCGAATATATATTTGCCGTATCCGTTTTGAATAAGTTGGCAAAAACCACCCTCCATTATTTCGTCTCTGAATATCCGGTATGCTAACAACGAATGTTGCTCACCTGTGAGTAACGGCATCGTTTCGACTTTTAAGTCGCCTCCTACTATCTCCCAATATTTATCGGTGATTACTTGGATAAAGTCCTCAGAACTGTTTTTTATTGCGGTTCGTAAGGTGGTATCGCTTATTTCTATCATATCTGTAACATCATTGTTGAGAGAGTTTCTATACTTTTCAGGCAAAGCACTTTCCATAACAGCATAAGCCTCCGCCATAGTTGCTTTTATGTTACCAATGCCTTTTTCTTTTGGGAGAATGGGAGAATGAATAGTCATCACCATTGGGTGACGGTTTACCCACTTTGAAGTACGGGGAAACACATCAAAAGAACCGTTGATACTCACAGGCACTACTGCCAACCGGAGTTCATCCGCCAACTGAAATGCCCCTTTCTTAAAATTCCCCATACGACCGGTACATGAACGGGAGCCTTCCGGAAACACGACCATGGATATACCGTTTCGTAACGATGCCCCTGCCTGATGAACGGTGTCAAGTATCGCTTTGGGACCACCGGAACGATCAACGAATATATGACCGGCACTCTCACATGCCTTACCGACAAATGGAATTTTCCGCAGGCTTTTCTTCATCATCCATTTAAAATTGTGTCCTAAAAATCCGTATATCAAAAAGATATCGAATGCTCCCTGATGATTGGCGACAAAAATATAGGAAGTCTTTTTGTTTGTTTTCTCGCGTCCGATAACTTTCACCGGAATAAACAAAATGAAACATATTAATTGAGACCATACCTTACCCGGATAATATCCCCAAATATCTGTTCCCCCGATACATGAGCCTACCATAGTAACCCATGCGGTAAGAACGGTAAGTAGTAACAACAACGGTAAAGCTATGCAAATTTGATAAATACGATATACTATATTCATTGCGATTGCGTCTTATTCTTTACAAAGATAATTAAAATCAAATACTTTTCCATGATTCATCTTCCACTTTAGAAACAACTTCTCCTTTTGCCAATTTCGTAACAAGTATGTCCCCTTTGGAAAGCGAAGAAGCATCGGTTACCGCCTTACCCCCCTTTAATGTTATGCTGTAGCCGATACTAAGCAAACGTTCAGGCGACACATTAAAAAGATGCTGACGTAATAATTCCAACCGGTGTTTCTGAAAAGATAAAAAAGAAGTTACGGCTTGAGTGAAATGATTCTTTGATGTTACTAATGCAAATTTTGTTTCGGAAAGACATGCGACAACAGACAAAGGAATACGGTTTCTTAAAAACTCCAGATGCTTCTTTTCTTGTACCATGCGGATTAAGACGGACTTTCTCAACTGGTCGGTTAAACGGATTAGACGGTTAGCGGTTTCGCTCATTTGGTTTATTAAATATTCGGCCGCTGCCGTCGGAGTTTTTACACGAGTATTGGCTATCATGTCGAGTACCGTATCGTCCCGTTCATGACCGATACCGGTGATAATAGGCAAAGCAAATTGCGCACAGGAGGCTGCCAGAAGATAGGTGTCAAAACCCGATAAGTCGGAAGTAGCTCCGCCGCCGCGAATGATGACTACCACATCGAAATCGTTAAGACGGGAATTTATCGCATCCAAGGCTTTCAAAACGCTTTCTTCCACCTGATTACCTTGCATCACCGCCGGAAACAATTCCGTATGAAAGCAAAAGCTTTGCGAATTACGCCGCAACTGATGGCAAAAGTCATCATACCCGGCAGCCGAAGCCGAAGAGATAATCGCTATCCGTTGGGGGACAGGGGGCATGGGCAATTCTTTATTCAACGTAAGTACGCCTTCTTCTTCCAACTGTTGCAAAATTACCCGGCGACGGCGAGCCATATCCCCCAAAGTATATGTGGGGTCTATATCGCACACTGTTAAGTTGTAACCGTATAGTTCGTGAAACTCAACAACGACCTTTACCAATACTTTAATGCCGGAAATGAAGGGTTGCCCTGTGGATTCCTCAAAATAGGATTTTAACCATTGAAAGACATTCGCCCATATCGTACCGCGCGCTTTGGCTATCAATGTATGATTGCGAGGGTTTTTTTCTATGAATTCCAAATAACAATGCCCGGAACCCACGTTGATACGGACATCACTTATTTCCGCCTGTACCCAATAGGTGTCGGGAAGGCTTTCTTTAAGGCTTTTTCTTGCCAGCGCATTAAGTTCAAAAAGGGAAAGAGGGGTTACCATTTATTGTATTTAATCGGCTTTCAATAGTGAATCGATTGATAGGCTTTCCACATATCCGGCACACCATAACCGTATATGTTGTCGGGATAAGCGGAACGGTCGCCGGAATTGCGTACCAAATTTATCAGTTCTTTGGCTGTGAGTTGGGGGCAGGCTTGCCAAAGACAGGTCACCATACCGCACATAATGGGAGAAGAAAAGGACGTTCCGTTTGCCTGAATTATTTCGTTACGTGCACTCACCACTTGAGCCTCAAAGCCTGTCGCCACAACATCCGGCTTTATTCTGTTATCCGTCGTATTGCCTATGGAAGAAAAGTTTGCCAATACGGCATTTTTAGTAATCGCTCCTACGGTCAATACATTATCCGCATCTGCCGGAGGAGTTATCTTTTTCCATGAATCTTCACCCGCATTTCCGGCACCGCACACCATGACCATTCCTTTGTCCGCTACTTTGGACGCTTGCCGGGATATTAAAGCGTAATGCCCGTCCAGATTGCGGTAATTGTAATTTTTCGACTTGTCATCAAAAAAGCAATACCCTAATGAAGTGTTTATCACGTCTGCCCCCACGCTATCGGCAAACTCTACGGCGGTTGCCCAATAATCCTGTTCTACCAAATGTTCGGAATAGGTATCTTCACTGCGTAGTAACCAATACGAAGCTTCGGGGGCTGTCCCAACCATGGTATATGGCTGATTCATTGCCATGCAGGAAAGGACTTGCAGCCCGTGCTCGTGTTCTGCGTAAATATCGCTTGCGGGGTTCACAAAATCTTTTTCGCCCAAGATATGTGCCTTCTTCAACATTTCCAGGGTATCCGCATTATGAAAACCGCCGTCAATAACGGCTATTATCATGCCTTTGCCCTTAAATCCGGCTTTGTGTAAAAGATGACCGTTACTCAATCGGATTTGGTCGTATGCCGGTCCATATATATTATCCGTTTTGTATAGGGTATCATTGATTATGGAGTCCCTATGAACAGCTATTTGTGGGATTTTCGGATCCATCCAGACTTTCTCGGTGTATTGTACAAAAGGCAGGAAGGCTATCTTGTCAATAAGTGTGGTATCATTGCAGGACACGGTAACAAAGTTTTCCCATTTTCCGGTGGTTACTATTTTGACTCCTGTGTTTCTTATCTCGTCAATATATGATTGACAGACGGGTAAATCGGTGGAATCAATCGGTAACCGTTGATGTTTT
>SNRY01000584.1_pt1 | contig 12083 bp, 8 predicted proteins | sample 4693421 | NCBI WGS metagenome assembly SNRY01 (sample SAMN11003215, study PRJNA524138) | termite gut metagenome | isolation source: Bacteroidetes bacterial symbionts from single cell of protist host amplifed... | host: Streblomastix strix ... | reverse complement strand
GGGTACGATTTGGGAAATGAACTTTGTCCCTATTTGTCTATTTTCTGTCTATACACCCAGTCAGAAATAAAAGAAAAAACCCTCCAAAATCATTGAATTTGAAGGGTTTGTCTACCTTTTGTCCGGTTTTGTCCGGTATATTTGCGGAAGCGGGGGGATTCGAACCCCCGGTACAGTTACCCGTACGTCAGTTTAGCAAACTGGTGGTTTCAGCCACTCACCCACACTTCCTAATGTGTTTTTTTCAATGCAAATATAGAGAAACATTTGGAGAGGACAAATCTTTTTACAAAACATTTTCTCTATTTAAGGGATAAAAAAATGGTATTGTTAATTAAATATAGTTGAGATAAATGAGGTATTGTTAATTAAGTATAGACAGTTCATGATTTTTATATTTTATCAGTAATAAAAAAAACAGCTCAAGCATTTGTTTGCTTTTTGAGTAGTGCCTTCGACTCAGTAGCTGAGCGTAGTCGAAGCTTCGCTCAGTCACCAAGTCGAAGCCATCAACAATCATCCAAATCAAACAGTAATTTTTTTGACGGATATACGGATGTATTTCATTTATGGTATTGTTAATCTATTATAGAAATCACAAAATGTAAGATTGATTATTAGAAATTTAACGTCTTATTTTTGACTAAAAACTATATCAATTTAACAATACCTATGTTTTAAAAAGAAACAAATTACATTATTCTCCTATTATTAATAGCATTAATTCTTTTATGGATAGTTTGCCGGGTTGGTCGCTTCCTTCCAATAGTGAGTCTGCCAAATCTCGTTTTGTGTTGTGCAACTGAATGATTTTTTCTTCAATCGTATTTTCTGCTACTAAACGGTAAACCGTGACCGGACGAGTTTGCCCGATACGATATGCCCTGTCGGAAGCTTGATCTTCGACGGCAGGATTCCACCAAGGGTCTAAGTGAATCACAAAGTCGGCAGCAGTCAGATTCAGCCCCAGCCCTCCGGCTTTTAGACTGATGAGGAACAAGTCGCCTTCTCCGGATTGAAAACGTTTGACAATATTCTCTCTTTCCGCCGAAGGAGTTGAACCGTCTAAATATTGATAAGTGATGTTTTGCCGGTCTAATTCCTTTTTCACCAAAGACAGATGTGTAACGAACTGGCTGAAAACGAGCGCCCGGTGTTTATTGACTTTCAAATCAGTAGCAATCTCAATGAAAGTGGCGAGTTTAGAAGACGGGATATTGATGTCTTGGTTGACTAATGCCGGATTGCAACAAGCTTGACGCAAACGGGTAATTTCCGCCAAAGCCTTCAGGTGTTTAGTGCCGTTTGAATCCCCCGTATCTTGTTCCAATGACAACAGGGCTTGTCGACGCAATGCTTCATAGAAAGCAGCTTCCTCGTTACTAAGTTGAATTTTCTTGATAATTTCCGTTTTGGGAGGCAATTCGTCCAATACAGCCGTCTTCGTTCTTCGGAGAATGAAAGGGGTAATGAGCTTTTTGAGATGTTTCCGTGCGGTATCGGTCTCCCTCTTGACAAAGCTGTCTGTGAAATGCTGCAAGCTGCCAAGCAATCCGGGATTGATGAAGTTGAACAGATTCCACATTTCTCCCAAATGGTTCTGTATAGGCGTTCCCGTCAATGCTAATTTGAAGGAAGCTTGTAACAGCATGGCAGCTTTGGAGGTTTTGGTGGTGTAGTTCTTAATGGTATGTGCTTCGTCCAATACCAAACTTGCCCAAACGACATCCGAGAATAACTTGTCTTCCGATTGAAGCAAACCATAGGAAATAATTAACAAATCTCCGGCTTCCAGCGACTGTATGGTTTTTTCGCGATTGTTTGGCGGCAACGTTTTAATGTTCAAAAAAGGGGCAAACTTGCAAGTTTCGTTTATCCAATTCGGAAGCACCGAAACAGGACAAATCACCATTGCCGGTCCCAAACGAGAACGATGTAAAAGGATAGTCAGCGCCTGAACGGTTTTTCCTAATCCCATATCGTCAGCCAGGCAAGCTCCGGCTCCCCATTCCGATAATTTCACCATCCAATGGAATCCCTCTTCTTGATAAGGACGTAGCTCTGCTTGCAAGTTGGAGGGGATGGGTGTTTTTATTTGATCGGCCTGCTCAATTTTCTTTTTGAAATCTTTCCATGCTTTGTCGCTTTTTAAGTGCTCAAATTCGTCGAAGAAATCACTTGCGGAAAAAGCAGCAAATTTGCTGAGTTGTATTCCTCTCTTCGTTTCTTGTGCAAAGGAATCCAGTTCGTTCAACCGCTTCCGGAGTTTTGCGCTTAGGACTAAAAAGTCTCCGTTGTTTAGCTCCACAAAGTTGTTGTGTCCTTTTCTTGTCAATGCGAGTAACTGACCGATGGTTAACACCGTTTCTTCGTCCACTTTCAACTCTCCTTGCAGTTCAAACCAATCGGTAGAGGTGGTAACCTTCAGTTGAAAGTTTCCAAAATCTACCTGCTTTTTGATTCTGTATCTCTCGCCTTCGGGCCATTCTACGACGGCAATATCTTGATGTTTCTGAAGAATATCCAGCAAATAGAGCGAATCCAACGGATTGCTGAAGGTTATCAAACCTTCATTTATTTCAATGCCTTCCAGTTGTTGAATTTCGCTGTAAAGCACATTTGCTTGCTCTTTTTCTTGTTTGAGATTGCGAATGGTTTGCCATTGCTCACCTTTTTGAGAACTAATCAAGACTTTTCCACCCCATCCCGGTTTGCAGTAAGGAGGTATATCTCCGAAAGGTTTAGTAAACAACTCGGTTTTCAATCCGTTGCCGAATGGGAGCAACTGTACCCGGATGCGTGAATCGGGAGCTACCTTTCTGACGTTTTCCATATCGGTACTGATTAAATCCGAATACACCGTCAGTTGCGTACTGAGGTGGGAGAGGACTTTCATCAACAAATCTTTCCCTTGTTCCGGTACCGTGATGTTTTGTTCTTTAAGGTTTTTCAAGATTTGCAATTGCGATTCGGTTAAATCGTAAACCAAATAGCGCGTATTTGTTTCTTTGAGTATGAAAAAGCCGGAATCAACATCCTCCAAATTGCAAACCAAACGGTACCCTTTGTTGTTTTTCGCCACACTCACAATCGGTTTCCCTTCGATAAGTTCAATAGCGATATTATCGCTTCCGTTGAGAAACAAATAGGGGTGACCGATTAATTCTTTAATAGCTTTATCGTTGAACTCATAACTGTTATAATAGTCGTAGGAGTGATACATCTGTTTGGCAATCCGGTAATCTTGTTCGGTCATTCCTTTGGTTTTCCCTTCGTATAAAGATTTTAGGGCAATATTTTTCCCTGCACTCCATTTTCCGTTTTTTTGGAATGTTTGCAATACCGGTTGTATTTGGAGGGATTTGGGAGAAAGATAATACACCACTCTATATTTTTCCTTTTCATCATGGGCGGATGACTTGGTGGCTTTCTTACCTCCCAACCCCAAAAGCATAGTCAAGTCTTTTTCCCAATCTTCTTGTCGTTCCATCCGGGAAAGAGCAGGTTCATACGCCAACTGTTCTTTGATTTTGCCGTAAAGCCGGTTGATTGCCGGATTTTCATCCCACCATTGATTCAAAGCGTAAGCCCCTTCCAATGCTTGGATAAGGTAGCCGTTATCATACGCTTTTTCCACAATGCGCAATGCCTCTTCTTGCAACTGTTCCTGCGGTTTTTCTCCTATAAAATAAAGTGTAATAATTGCCCAAAGATTGTAGTATTGTTTATCGGGATGCAAAATTACTTGTTGCAAACGAGTTGAATTTTGCCTTACGGCATTCCGGTTGTTTTGAAGAGATAAGCATATTAATTTGAAATAACTGTCCGTCCGGGTGCATTCTCTTTTCGTCAACGAATCAATAATTTTCTGAATAACCGGAGCAGCAACTTCCGAAGATTGAGTTTGCAAGGCTATCATAAAATAAAGCGCATACTCGGCTTGCAAGGGAATTTGCGTATTTTTGAAGACACTGCGTTGTTTCTTCATCCCTTTGTCGAAAAAGGACATGGCAAGTTCCGAATTATTTTCTTTCAACAACTGCTGGGAAGCTTCTATAAAGAACGAGAAATATGGAGATGCTTCCGGATGCAATAACTTCAATCCGCTATCAAAATCTCCTCGAAATAGTTCTTTCCAGAAAGATGTTTTGAAATATCCATTGAATTTATCTTCTCCGAATAGGCTTAGACTGTTTAGATTTTCAACGGCGTCTTCCACCATGCTCCCTACAATCTTTTCTAAAAAAGAAGGATTGATTAAGTGAAAGACAGACTCATATTCCGGTCTCGTAAAAAAAGGGGTTAGAATCGTAAGAAAATTATCTACATAAGGGCTGATTTTGAGTTCCTTTTCCGGAAGTTGTTTCCTGTCGAAAAGCAAAGCGTACAAATAATTTCGCAAAAGAATGATTTTCGGAGAATAAAAAGAAACATATTCTGTCGATATAGTCTTCCATTCCGTTTGCATATCGTGTATAGGTATGGAAGGAAACAACCACACGATAAATTCTAAATTGAAATCTAATTGGCGGGAGTGTGTTTCGATTAGGATATTTTCATTGGTGCAAGCCTCTAACACCTTTTTAATTAGCGTTCCCAATGGTTTTTTATCGGCAGGAAGATACCGACAAAGACGATAAAAACTGATTTCGTTAGAAACTATAGCGGCTAAATGGACAATGTATTTTTGAGTATCTGTAAGATTGTTATAAAACCTAATCTGTCTGAAAAGCATGCCTCTATCAAATATTAATGTTTGGCAAAAATAAATATTTATCGGTAGAATTCTATTGACTTACTTAAAAAAAATCGATTCTGAATATCAGTTATTTAGGATGTTGCCGGACTCTTTGTCTCAACGATTACATTTCAAACAAACATAAAAACATCCTTTCTCTCGGCTCTAAGCAATATAAGCAAACATTTTATCCATCACTTCAAAAACCAATATTGTTTCATCAATAAAAAGCGTTGATTCCGACTTCTTCCGATAGAAAGACAATAAATTCTTACATATTCATTGGGTTTCAACATCATCCGGCATTCATATCTGCCTCAAAAATTCCGAAAGTATTATTGTCAGGATCAATGAAATAGCCTTGCCAGCATTTCCTTGGAACAGCAAATTTCGGTAAAGCAATTTGACCACCCATTTGAAGTATGCGTTCACTTGTTTTATCAAAATCTTCAACCTGAACAGAACAAGTAAAAGCGTTTGTTCCGCAGTGGGCAGGAGGCGTTTCTGATGGTCGTTTCAAAAGTCCTCCCAAGATACCTTTCATTTCAATTCTATAATACTCAATCGGTAAAAGTTCGTCTTTTGCAAAATCCCAACCGAAAACAGTCTTGTAAAACTCAATTTCTCTTTGAGGGTTGGATGATTGAATTTCAAAATAAGCAATTGTATTCATTTCATTTATCTTTTTATTGTATCAAAAACACAAAGATACATTAGACATTATACCGATTAGTAATTTATAGGCATGATAACTTAAAATTATGCAATCCACAGGCAATTTCAAAAACCGGATTGTCAAAAAATAATTTGTGGCAACGGTAGTGTTCTTTGACTATACCGAGAGAGCACCTGCATGATGTTCTTGTAGGGGATTGGTTTTCATAAAAACCAAGATGAAAAATAGTTTATCTGCTACGGTACTTTATTCATATCATAATGAGTAAGATAAGTTATATTGTATGATGTAAGATATATATATGTCTGTAAAATAAATAATTAAAGATTAAAATTTAGTTGAGATTTTATGTTTTTATGGAAAATATATTTATATTTGTAATGCCTTACATGTATGCTATGGAAAATACTTTGAATAATTATCCTTCTTTGGCTAATAATCACATATCGGTGGATTGTGTGGTGATTGGATTTGATGGTGAGAAAATCAAAGTTCTATTAATAAAACGGGTAGGAGAGGACGAAGGTAAGGCATATAGCGATATGAAACTGCCGGGTAGCTTGATTTATACGGACGAAGATTTGGATGAAGCGGCTCGAAGAGTGTTATATGAATTGACAGGATTGAAGACTGTTAATTTGATGCAATTCAAGGCGTTCGGTTCAAAAAACAGAACGAGTAATCCCAAAGATGTGCGTTGGTTAGAGCATGCCATACATTCGAAAGTAGATCGTATTGTTACGGTGGCTTATATGGCTATGGTAAAGATAGATAGGGCTCTGATCCGGTCTCTTGAGGAGTATCAGGCTAATTGGATGTCATTGAAAGATATAAAAACGTTGGCTTTTGACCATAATTTGATTATTAAAGAAGCGTTATTTTATATACGCCGGTATGTGGAATTTAATTGTTCCGTGTTGTTTGATTTACTTCCACGAAAGTTTACAGCTACACAACTGCGTACTTTGTTTGAGTTGATTTATGACAAACCTATTGATGCGCGAAATTTTCATAAAAAGATGTCGGTGATGAAATACGTTGTTCCTTTGGAGGAATATCAAAAAGGAGTGCCTTATCGTGCTGCACGTTATTATCGATTTGATAAAAAGATATATAATAAGGAAAAAAGAAGTTAATCGTAAATTTTATATTATGTTTTTATTGGGTTATGATATTGGTAGTTCGTCTGTAAAGGCGAGTTTAGTGAATGTTGAAACAGGCAAGTGTGTTTCGTCGGCATTTTTTCCGAAAGCGGAAGCAAACATTATGGCAGTCAATCCCGGATGGGCAGAACAAAATCCTGAAAGTTGGTGGGAGTATCTAAAGCTTTCTACGCAAGCTGTTATGGAGGAATCGGGTATTTATGCCAATGAGATCAGAGGAATCGGTATCTCTTATCAGATGCATGGATTGGTTTGTGTGGATAAAAATCAAGAGGTGTTGCGTCCTGCTATTATTTGGTGCGATTCGCGGGCTGTTTCTTATGGTCAAAAAGCGTTTGAAACATTAGGAGAGGAAAAGTGTCTTTCGCATTTGTTGAATTCACCGGGTAATTTCACAGCTTCTAAATTGGCATGGATTAAAGAGAATGAGCCGGACGTTTATGAGCGGATTTATAAAATAATGCTTCCCGGGGATTATATCGCCATGAAATTGAGCGGGGAAATATGTACCACTGTTTCCGGTCTTTCGGAAGGTATGTTTTGGGACTTTAAGCAGGAACAGGTAGCTGACTTTTTGATGAGTTATTACGGATTTGATTCTTCACTGATTGCCGACATTAAGCCTACTTTTTCCGAACAAGGACGGGTGTCTTTGCCGGTGGCGCGGGAATTGGGATTAACGGAAGGAATTCCTATTACTTATCGTGCCGGCGACCAACCGAACAATGCTTTGTCGCTTAATGTATTTCATCCCGGGGAGATAGCTTCGACGGCGGGAACTTCCGGCGTGGTATATGGGGTAAACGGAAAGATTAATTATGACCCGCAGTCGCGGGTGAATACTTTTGCACATGTTAATCATACTTCAGACCAAACTCGTTTGGGTGTGTTGCTTTGTATCAACGGAACGGGTATTCTTAATTCTTGGATAAAACGGAATGTGGCTCTCGAGGGTATTTCTTACGAGGAGATGAATGTATTGGCGTCTAAGGCTCCCGTTGGAAGCGGAGGAGTTAGCATTTTGCCTTTTGGGAATGGCGCGGAACGCATGTTGAACAATAGAAAAGTGGATTGCAGTATTCATGGACTGGATTTCAATTCGCATGGTAAACCGCATATCATTCGTGCTGCTCAGGAGGGTATTGTGTTTTCTTTTAAGTATGGAATTGATATTATGGAAGAGATTGGGATTCCGGTGAAGGTGATACATGCCGGTCATGCTAACATGTTTCTCAGTTCTATTTTTCGCGATACATTGGCAGGGGTGACCGGCGCGGTCATTGAACTGTATAATACGGATGGCTCGGTGGGCGCTGCCAAAGGCGCAGGTATCGGCGCAGGTATTTATAAAGACAATGGGGAAGCCTTCGCTACACTTGAACGTTTGGACGTTATTGAACCTAATACAACCATAAGTCAAGAGTATGTTGATGCGTATGAAAGATGGAAAAGTCAGTTACAACTATATTATTCACATTAATAATTTGATAAGATGGCAACAAAAGAGTATTTTCCCGGTATAGGAAAAATCAAATTTGAAGGTAAGGAAAGCAGGAATCCATTGGCATTCCGTTATTATGAAGCCGAAAAAGTGGTTAACGGCAGGAAAATGAAGGATTGGTTCAAGTTTTCAATGGCATGGTGGCATACGCTTTGTGCGGAAGGTGGCGACCAATTTGGTGGTGGGACAAAAAAGTTTCCATGGAACGGTAGTACGGATAAATTGCAGGCAGCGAAGAATAAGTTGGATGCCGGTTTTGAGTTCATGCAGAAAATAGGGATTGAGTATTATTGTTTTCATGATGTGGATTTGATAGAGGAAGCTGCTACCATTGAAGAATACGAAGCCAATTTGAAAGCCATTGTGGCTTATGCCAAGCAAAAACAAGCCGAAATCGGTATTAAACTTTTGTGGGGTACGGCGAATGTGTTCAGTCATGCCCGTTATATGAATGGCGCGGCTACCAACCCGAATTTTGATGTGGTGGCGCGTGCGGCTATTCAAATTAAAAATGCGATTGATGCAACTATCGAACTTGGTGGTTCCAATTATGTGTTCTGGGGGGGGCGTGAAGGTTATTCATCTTTGTTGAACACTGATCAAAAGCGTGAAAAAGAACATTTGGCGCGTATGTTGACTATCGCTCGCGACTATGCTCGTGCTCGCGGTTTTAAAGGCACGTTCCTTATTGAACCGAAACCGATGGAACCAACTAAACATCAATATGATGCAGATACCGAAACGGTGATTGGTTTTTTGAAAGCTCATCATTTGGATAAGGATTTTAAGGTGAACATTGAAGTGAATCATGCTACATTGGCAGGTCATACCTTTGAGCATGAATTGGCAGTGGCTGTTGACAATGGTATGTTGGGCTCTATTGACGCCAATCGGGGCGACTATCAAAACGGATGGGATACCGACCAGTTCCCTATTGACCAGTATGAACTTGTTCAGGCGATGTTACAGGTGATCCGTAACGATGGTTTTGGTAACGGTGGTACGAATTTTGATGCAAAAACCCGTCGTAATTCTACGGACTTGGAAGATATTTTCATTGCTCATGTTGCCGGTATGGATACTATGGCGCATGCTTTGGAGAGTGCGGCAGCCATTCTTAACGAATCTCCTTACAAGAAAATGGTAAAGGAACGTTATGCTTCTTTCGATTTGGGTAAAGGGAAAGATTTTGAGGACGGCAGACTGGGTTTGGAAGATGTGGTAGCTTATGCAAAAGCTAATGGCGAACCGAAACCAATCAGCGGCAAGCAAGAGTGGTATGAAGCAATAGTGAATATATATAGTTAAAAATAAAATTATATAATTAGGAAGATTTATCTTTGGAAAATAGGTAGCAAGCAATTAAAAGAGTCTTGCTACTTCATTTGTAGATTCTTAATTAGCAATTACCAATTAACATGGAGCAAGGCAGTAAATTATATTTGTATTCTATCACAATGATAGCTATCCTCGGAGGGTTGCTTTTCGGGTATGATACGGCAGTGATTTCCGGCGCTGAAAAAGGGCTTGAGGCATTTTTTCTGGGAGCGCCGGATTTTCATTATACTAAGGCGATGCATGGCATTACTGCTTCGAGCGCCCTTATTGGGTGTGTTCTCGGAGGGGGATTGTCCGGTTTGTTAGCTTCCCGGCTGGGGCGACGTAATTCGTTGCGGTTGGCTTCGGTTCTTTTCTTTTTATCGGCATTGGGTTCTTATTATCCCGAATTTTTGTTTTTTGATTACGGTAAAGCGGATTTTTCTTTATTGATTGCTTTTAATTGTTACCGTGTGTTAGGCGGTATTGGCGTAGGGCTTGCTTCGGCAATATGTCCCATGTATATTGCGGAGATAGCGCCTTCTCCTATTCGTGGAACGTTGGTGTCGTGTAACCAATTTGCCATTATCTTTGGTATGCTGGTGGTGTATTTTGTAAATTACCTGATTCTGGGTGGTCATACCTATCCGCTTATTGACAAAGATGTTGTTACAGGTTTGGCTATAGTGGGCGAAGGTTCGGACAGATGGACTATTGAAGAGGGATGGAGGCTGATGTTCGGTTCTGAAACATTTCCGGCTGCTGCATTTGGGCTATTGTTGTTTTTTGTTCCGAAAACGCCTCGCTATTTAGTATTGATCCATGAAGATGATAAAGCTTTGTCTGTGTTGTCCAAAATAAACGGGTTGACCAAAGCGAAGGAAATTTTAGAAGAAATTAAGGCTACGGCTCATGAAAAGACGGAAAAGTTGTTTACTTATGGGGTTATGGTTATTGTTATCGGTATTATGCTTTCCGTGTTTCAGCAGGCAATTGGAATTAACGCTGTGTTGTATTATGCACCGCGTATCTTTGAGAGTGCAGGCGCCGAAGGAGGCGGTATGATGCAAACGGTTATTATGGGTATTGTGAATATTGCCTTTACGTTGGTGGCTATATTTACTGTTGACAAGTTCGGACGCAAACCGTTACTGATTATTGGTTCTGTTGGGATGGCATTCGGGGCATTTGCTGTTGCTGCTTGTGATGGCATGGATGTGAAAGGAATTATTCCTGTGCTTTCGGTGATTGTCTATGCTGCGTTTTTTATGATGTCTTGGGGACCCATCTGTTGGGTATTAATTTCAGAAATATTTCCCAATACGATTCGTGGAAAAGCGGTGGCGATAGCCGTGGCGTTCCAATGGGTGTTCAATTACATTATTTCTTCTACCTTTCCATCGCTTTATGACTTTAGTCCTGTGTTTGCTTATTCCTTGTATGGAAGCATTTGTGTGATTGCGGCTATATTTGTCTGGTTCTGTGTGCCTGAAACAAAAGGCAAGACACTGGAGGATATGAGTAAGTTTTGGAAAAAAATTAGTCAATTTTGAGAAAACAAAGAAACCTGATGTTTTTAATTACATTGGGTTTCTTTGGATTTAGGGGGTATATTGTTAAAAGACATTGTTAAATTCATATAGATTTCTTTGCAGAAAAATGCCATGAATTGTCCCGGATGCGGAAGCATCCTATATACTTTTGAACGCATAAATGAAAATTCTTACTATGATAGAACTTATTCCTGCTATTGATATTATTGATGGAAAATGCGTCCGTCTTTCTCAGGGGAATTATGAAAGCAAAAAAGTATATAATGAAAATCCGGTAGAAGTAGCTAAAAGGTTTGAAAGTAGCGGTATTCGCCGGTTGCATGTAGTTGACCTTGATGGGGCTATTTCTAATCATATTGTTAATTATCACGCCTTGGAGCGGATAGCGAAACAGACTTCGTTGATTATTGATTTTGGTGGTGGAATAAAAAGTGACGAAGACGTTGAGATAGCTTTTAGTAGTGGCGCTCAGATGGTTACCGGTGGAAGTATTGCTGTGACGAAGCCTGAACTATTTGAGAAATGGTTAGTTTTATATGGGAGTGATAAAATCATACTTGGAGCCGATGTGAAAGGAGATAAAGTAGCGATTAATGGTTGGAAAGATGAAACAGCAACAGAACTTTTTCCTTTTTTGAATAATTATATAGACAGGGGCGTACAAAAAGTAATTTGCACGGATATTAATTGTGATGGAATGCTTCGAGGCGTCGCTATAGATTTGTATAAAAAAATAGTAGAGCAGTATACTACTCTTTATTTGATAGCAAGCGGAGGAGTTTGCAGTATGGAAGATATTCAGAGTTTAGATAAAGCCGGCGTTCCTGCTGTTATTTTTGGTAAAGCATTGTATGAAGGGCGTATTAAACTTGATGAGTTGGTAAAAATGATGCCGTAGAGGACAACCTTTGCGGTTGCCTTTGTGTGTTTATATCTATCAATAGTTCGTTCAAAAATAGCCTATTCCTAAGCGGCTAAAGTACCGAAAGTCAGTAGTTCTTTGACATCTTTCTGATTTTTACGTGAGTTCGGTGGATTACCGAACAGGCTAAAAAATCGCTGCAGTAGTAAAGCATTGTGAAATACAATCTTAGCATCTCTCATAGAAAAAGGGAGTTCTCTTTTTGTTTCATCT
>SNRY01000583.1_pt1 | contig 12086 bp, 10 predicted proteins | sample 4693421 | NCBI WGS metagenome assembly SNRY01 (sample SAMN11003215, study PRJNA524138) | termite gut metagenome | isolation source: Bacteroidetes bacterial symbionts from single cell of protist host amplifed... | host: Streblomastix strix ... | reverse complement strand
AATAAGTTCCGGGAACATTTGAGTGTTATACCCACCGCTTCGGTATCCGCGTCCGGCGGAAATGTAAATATTGTTCCCTTTGTCAAACGAATAACGGAAAGCGAATTTTGGGAGCAAGGAAGGGAAAGAGTTTTTCTTTTCACCGTCCATCTCGTTATCTTTTATCTCTATCTTGCTTATCGGTATTCCGTTCTGATAGGATTCTGTGCTAAGGGGAGCTTGATTATGGTATGCAAGTTTTGTTTGCTCATAATCTAAACGCAATCCGAGAATGAAGCTCAAGTTTGTAAATAATACGTTGTTGAAGGTAGATTGATGAAAGAGTGCAACCCCCAAAATCGGAGTGTCGTACAAACCGGAGATGAGCATGGTATCACTCATTATCTTTCTACTCGAAGAGGTGTTTTCGTAAGTGTAGTCTATCCTCTTTTGCATCTCCTTTATTCCATCTTCTTTAATGGTTACGGAGGAAGTGGTTTTCAATTGTTGATAAAAACCGAAAGCTCCCGTTATCCACTCCCAACGAGAATTTTGGCGGCTTTTAAACACAATCTCTTCCGTAAGCGTTTTTTGATTTTGGTGTTGAATGCCAAAATAACTGTTGCCGGGAGAAAAATCTTCATCCATAGCCATACCGTCGGTAAGATGCTGAAAACTGGTAATTGAGTTAAAAATAAAACTTGTCCCCGAATATTCCGTATTCAGCCCGATGTTCGCCAAGCTGCGGTAATAACTGCTTTCATCGTTATAGGCAGGAGCAAGGGAAGTATCGGATTGCTTGTCCGAGCGTCCATAGGGGTAACCTCCCTGGTCGCTATACTCGTAATTAAGGTTCAGGTCAAGTTTCAAGTCCGGAAAAGGAATGTAAATAGTGCGTATTCGTCCGCCTCCGGCATCAATGCGGTCTATCTTTTTGTTTAAAAAAGTATTATCGTAGAAACCTCCTGCATGTTCGTAGAAACCTCCCGCAGAAAATGCCAATTTCTCGGAAGTCTGTTGGTAATGGGTAAATGAAGCATTGTAATTGTCATATATGGCGGCAGTCAGGTGTACGTCCGTTCCCTGGTAACTGAATGGAGATTTGGTATAAGCTCGGATAAGTCCGCCCATAGTATTGCGTCCGTAAAGCGTTCCTTGCGGACCGCGCAATACGTCAATTCGGTCAATGTCGGCATAATTGAAATCGTAAGCGGATTTATCTATATAAGGTATATTATCCACGTAAAGCCCCACCGCAGGAGTATTCATTCGGGAACCGATACCGCGAATATAAATCGCAGTGGTGAGTTTGGAACCGTAATCGGGAATAAAAATGTTAGGTACAAGAGAGGTAAGGTTTTTCATGGAAGATACTCCGTTAGCTCTCATATCATCTTGTGAAAGAAGGGTAACGGAAAAAGGTTGTTCGCGCAAATTTCCGTTTCCTTTCGGATCACCGAACACAACAATTTCTTTCACACTTATTGTTCGCATCGTATCTTGTTGCAGAGAGTCTATGGGTAATCCGTCTGCCATACTTTGAACGGCTGGGAAAATCAATACTAAAAGAAAAGCATACTTTTTCATAGAATTATTTACTATTGTGTAATTAAAATAACAAATAAGATTGAGAAATTGTTCAAAAACAGGAACCTTTTTTAGCCAATCCGTACTCTCTCTCCCCATAGGTAAATAGCCACTGGAATACAATAATAAGCATTTTACGAAACAAATGCAAGTAAAAACAAGCATTTTTATGAAAAATAAGGATGTGCCAATGTCCTTGTAGAAAGGTGTCAAAGTCTGTTTTTACCATTCTCCCATCTAAGGGCGACCCTTACGTCGCCCTGTTTACAGTCTCCTCAATGACATAAACTGCTTCAATGAAAAAAGGGAACACTTCCCAAAGAAAAATGTTCCCTTTTTAATCCATCCGTATGACTTCAGATTTTATACGGCATCCATCTGTTTTTTTAACGTTACATCAAGAATCCCAGCAATATCCCCGCAGCAACTGCCGAACCGATAACTCCCGCTACATTCGGTCCCATGGCATGCATCAACAAATAATTGGTCGGGTCGTATTCCAAACCTACTATCTGGGAAATGCGCGCCGAGTCGGGAACAGCCGATACGCCGGCATTACCAATGAGCGGATTAATCTTGTTATTTTTCTTTAAAAAGAGGTTGAAAAACTTAACGAACAACACCCCTGCGCCTGTAGCAAGAAAGAAGGACATGGCTCCTAAAACGAAAATTAATACGGAATTCCACGTCAAGAACTGGGAAGCCTGTGTGGAAGCCCCCACCGTTAAACCCAACAAAATCGTTATCGTATCAATCAGCGGACCGCTTGCCGTATTTGCCAAACGACGGGTTACGCCACTTTCTTTCAGCAAATTACCGAAAAACAACATGCCTAACAACGGAAGCCCCGAAGGAACTAAGAAAGTAGTCAGCAACAAACCCACAATCGGGAATATAACCTTTTCCGTATGAGAAACCACGCGTGGCGGTCTCATACGAATCACCCTTTCTTTATCCGTAGTAAGCAAACGCATAACGGGCGGTTGAATTACCGGAACCAACGCCATGTACGAATAAGCCGACACGGCAATAGCCCCCATCAAATTAGGAGCTAGTTTGGACGACAAGAAAATAGCCGTCGGTCCGTCAGCCCCACCGATAATACCGATAGCTCCCGCTTGATTGGGTTCAAACCCAATGATCAAAGCGATAACATACGCTCCAAAGATACCGAACTGTGCGGCAGCCCCGATTAACATCAGTTTCGGATTGGAAATAAGCGCCGAGAAATCCGTCATAGCCCCGATACCTAAGAAAATAAGCGGCGGATACCAACCCGATGTTACCCCTTGATACAAAATATTCAGTACCGACCCCTGTTCATAAACGCCCACTTGGAGTCCTGCCGTCAAATTAAACGGAATGTTACCAATAAGAATACCAAATCCGATAGGTATCAACAACATCGGTTCAAATTCTTTAGCTATCGCCAGGTAAATAAATAAAAGCCCAATCGCAATCATGACGAAATGTCCCACCGTGGCATTGGCAAATCCCGTATATTGCCAAAAATTAGCCATGTTGTGACCTAAAAATGTAATAAAATCTCCCATAGCTTTATTCGATTATTACAAGTTCTGCCCCTTCAAGTACAGAATCCCCTTTGTTTACTTTAATAGCGGCTACCTTGCCTTCTTTGGGAGCATTGATATTATTCTCCATTTTCATGGCTTCCAGAATAATAAGCGTTTGACCCTTCTTCACCGCTTCCCCCTCTTTGACGCGAATATCGAGAACAATGCCCGGTAGCGGAGATTTCACGGCATCCTTTTTACTGTCGGTTACCGGACGAGACACCAAAGGACTGCCACTCTCCGTTTTGGGAGCCGCAGCAGGACGAGTGATTTTTTTAGCGGGCGCTTTAACCGGTTTATCAAACTCCACTTTATAAGGAGTACCGTTTACCTCAACGTGAGCCATGTTGTCGTCCATATCATTGACTGACACGTTATAAATATTACCGTTAATTTTATATTTATATTGTTTCATCTTTTTCTTTTGCTTATTGAATTATAATTACTTTCTTGGTGATTCGCGCAAAGTATAAATTTTTGAATTCCACGGAGAATACGTACGTCTCACCTTCTGAATAGTCAAAATCATATCCTCTACATCGTGAACATCATTCGCATATTCGTGCATAGCCATAGCAATGGCAGCATATTGTTCACCGGAAAGCGTACCTTCAAATTTTTCTTTAGCTTCAGCCCTGTCTGTGATACCGTGAGCCTTCATCGCATTGCGGTTGGTCAGTTTGACACTCATATTCCCAACCGTCTTAAATGAAATATACAACAATATCAAACCGATAAATACAACGGACATAGCTATAACAGACATTCCAATCCCGGCAGAATCATGCCTTTTGAAATTCTCTATCTTTATGTTTCTGTCATCAGTCTTGTTGTTGGTGCTTGGAGTAACGTAACTGTCTTCCTTACCTCCTTTTATTACCCAATTCGGACTTCCGTCATTCTCGCGCGCATAAGAACAGTCGGCAATTTGCCCCGCAGGAACTACCACCTCATCTATCAACGTCTTTCCGTTCGAATCGTACAAAGCAATATAATTTTCCTTATCAGGATCAAGCGTAAAGCTCACATGAAACGTTCCCCTCGAAGGAATACCGTCCGCCCAAAACAAAGCATGTTGGCGAGAACTGATTTTCGTCCACACATCGCTTTTGGGGATAGAATACTTGGTCGGATTATTCCTGTCGTTAGTCAGGAAACAACCTTTCAAATCTACAGTAGCAAAAGAACTGTTGAATATTTCTATCCACGCACTTTGTATTCCATAATCGTCTTGGAAGTTGGTTTCGTTGACAACCAATACCTCATTAATCCTTAAACTGGAAGTGCTTTGAGCCTTTACCCCCCAGCAAAAGGCAATCGTTAACACAATAAATATTCCTATTCTTTTTTTATTCATGACAAGGATGATTTTATTGGTTATAATGGAATATTACCATGCTTTTTGGCAGGATTTGTCAACTTCTTGGTTTGCAATTGCTGCAAAGCGCGAATAACGCGGAAACGAGTATTTCTTGGTTCAATCACATCGTCAATGTAACCATACTTTGCCGCATTGTATGGATTGGCAAAGAGTTTCGTATATTCCGCTTCCTTCTCCGCAATATAAGCAACCGGATCGGCAGCCTCTTTAGCTTCTTTGGCATACAATACCTCCACAGCGCCGGCGCCGCCCATTACGGCAATTTCGGCAGTAGGCCAGGCGTAATTCATGTCGCCGCGAAGCTGTTTACAACTCATCACAATATGCGAACCCCCGTAAGATTTACGCAGCGTAACTGTTACCTTAGGAACCGTAGCCTCCCCATAAGCGTAAAGCAATTTTGCGCCATGGAGAATTACCCCGTTATACTCTTGTCCCGTACCCGGAAGGAACCCCGGAACATCCACCAAAGTTACCAGAGGAATATTGAAAGCGTCACAAAAACGAACGAAACGAGCGCCCTTGCGAGAAGCGTTGCAATCCAGTACACCTGCCAAAAACTTCGGCTGGTTGGCGACGATACCCACAGACTGTCCATTGAATCTTGCAAAGCCGATAATAATATTTTTGGCATAATCCTGTTGAACCTCCAAAAATTCACCATTATCCACCACCCCACCGATTACCTCATACATATCATAAGGTTTATTCGGACTGTCGGGGATTATTTCGTTCAACGAATCCTCCAAACGGTCTATCGGATCCGCACAGGCAAGCAAAGGAGGCTCTTCCAGATTATTTTGAGGAAGATAAGCAAGCAATCTGCGAATAGTTGCCAAACCTTCCTCTTCCGTAGCAGCCGTAAAATGAGTTACCCCCGACTTGCTCGCATGAACGCTTGCGCCCCCTAAGTCCTCTTGCGTTACATCTTCACCTGTAACCGTTTTCACCACTTTCGGACCCGTCAGGAACATATAAGAAGTACCTTCCGTCATCAGAGTAAAGTCGGTTAATGCCGGAGAATAAACCGCGCCCCCTGCACAAGGACCAAAAATACCTGAAATCTGTGGAATAACACCCGAAGCCAATATATTACGTTGGAATATTTCCGAATAACCCGCCAAAGCGCTAACGCCTTCCTGAATACGCGCGCCACCCGAATCGTTAATACCAATTACCGGAGCGCCCATTTTCATCGCCTTGTCCATTACCTTACATATCTTTTGCGACATGGTTTCCGACAACGAACCGCCGAAAATGGTAAAATCTTGAGCAAATACATATACCAAACGCCCTTCAATCGTTCCATATCCCGTTACTACCCCGTCCCCTAAAAAATGCTTCTTATCTTGTCCGAAATTAGTACATCTGTGTTGCAAAAACATATCCAATTCCTCGAAACTACCTTCGTCCAATAATTGGGCGATTCGTTCGCGAGCGGTATATTTACCTTTTTCATGTTGCTTTTCAATAGCTTTTTCCCCACCGCCTAAACGAGCCTGTACGCGGAGTTCTATAAGCTCTTTTACTTTTTCTAATTGATTACTCATTGTTATATATGATTTTAATTATGTATGGGATGATCTTAGCTCTTTTCGCACAATTCCGTTAACACCCCTTGCGTTGATTTGGGGTGTAGGAATGCTATTTGAAGTCCTTCCGCACCTTTTCGAGGAGTTTTGTCGATAAGACTAACGCCTTTACTCTCAATCTCGATTAATGCATTCGCTACGCCGTCGGTAACAGCAAAAGCAACATGGTGAACGCCTGCGCCCTTCTTTTCAAGAAATTTGGCGATGGAACTTTCAGAACTGGTAGGTTCCAATAATTCAATTTTGGTGTCGCCCACTTTCAGAAAAGCAGTTTTCACCTTCTGGTCTTCCACGGTTTCAATATTATAACAGCTCAATCCCAATACGTTTTCATAATAAGGAAGAGCGTCCTCAATACTGTTTACGGCAATGCCTACATGTTCAATATGCGAAATTTTCATGATATATAGTTAATTGGTTGTTATTCATATACGATAACTTTTTTTAATAAAAAAACAGTGCAAAGTAAAAAAAATCCTCTACAATACGAAAATTTTTTTGCAACAATATTTACCGGTATGTCTTATTCCAAAATAGGTTTACAGAAAAAGTGTAAATTTATTGTTTCATTCCAAAATAGGTTTACAGCTTTTGGTTATATAAAATCTAATAAATATTTTCGATTAAATTACATACTCTTTTGATCTGTTCAGGCTGGGTTTTCCTACACCATTTTTCAAACTCCTCTACGCGTTGTTCCATTGTTTTTAGCCACCTGTTGTGAGTAATCTGCTTTCTCATCAGCCACCATACCCGCTCTATGGGATTCAGATCGGGAGAGTAAGGCGGAAGAAACAACAACTCTATCCGGTGCTCAAATCTCTTCAGGATGGGTTGTAACCGTTTGGCATGATGAAATTTCACGTTGTCCAAAAGCATGTATACCTTTTTCCCCTCATAAGCACGCACCACTTTGAGCAAAAAGCTAAAAAAGGTGCGTGTGTTTCCCTTCTCTCTCACCTGCTCAATCAGACATCCCTCCCAGGGAGCAACGCATCCGAAAATAGTTTTTCGCTCTTCCCCCTCTGAGGCTGACAGATTTTGGGTTGTTCTCCTCTGATACTCCACTTGTAAGAAACAGTAGCTGTATTAGCCAGGGAAGCTTCATCCTCGAAAACAACAACGCTCCCCTGAGGCAGTTCACTTAAGTTTTTTTTATAGCCATTACCTGCTCCTCACGCTCGTTGGCTTCCGGATAGGAGGCTCGTCCACGTTGAAAACTTAGCCCCAGAACATGAAGCAGGTTATAGATTTGAGCTTTTTTATAACTTATACCGAAGGTGTTTGCAATATAAGACATTACCATGGCGCCCGTCCAGGTTGCCGAATGGTAACCGTATTGCTCAGGGGTGTTTAAAACCGCCTGTTTGACCATTTCCTGCTGTGACGCACTCAGCCGGCAAGGACGACCTTTACGAGGACGGTCAATAAGTCCCGACAACCCTTCCGCATTGTAACGATGTACCCAATTACAGATGGACTTGTGGCTCGTTTGGTACAACTCCTCCAGGTCTTCCGCTTTCTTCCCTTGGGCGATCTGATAAACTACATAAAGACGAATACCTTGTGAATATTTTTCATCCTTGCGAAGTTGGCTCTTTATCGTGGAAACATCTGCGTGTACTTGCAATCTTTGTTTGGACATAATGATAACTTTTTATGCCTACAAAGATAGATAATTTATTGTAAAAATATATCGTACTTTATATAATAAGAAGTTATCTGTTTGAATAAAAAAAATAAATCCGACATAGGTTTACAAATCTGTTCATGAAGGTACTGTTTTTATTTCTTTTCGTTCGTGTTTTCTTTTTCGCCATCTTTTTTTTAGTTTTCCCCTGTGCAGTTCTGCTTCCATTGGAGTGAGCATGTTGCAACTTGCATGCGGACGGACTTTATTGTAGATATTGATTATCTGACTGATCCGCTCTTTTGCTTGTAAGAAATCAGTATACTCTTCCATGTCCAACCATTCTGCCTTCAGGATTCCGTTCATACGCTCCGCTACGGCATTCTCATACGGGTCTCCGTTTTCCGTCATACTAATACGAATATAATTGTTTTTCAATAATTTTACGTAATCCCTGCAACAATATTGCGAGCCTCTGTCGGAGTAATGAATAAGCCCTATGTGTTTGTTTTCAGGGGTTGCCTCAATTGCCATTTGCAAAGCCATAATAGTATCTTCGCTTTCAAGAGTACGATGCAAGCAGTAGCCGACTATCTTATGTGAATAGGCATCCGTAATAAGCGATAGATAAGCAAATTCACCCTTTACTTTGATGTAAGTAATGTCGCTAACCCAAAGTAAGTTGGGACGGTCAAAATCAAAGCCTCGAATTAAATTGGGATACTTCTTCATCCAATGACGAGAATCCGTAGTAACAGCGTATTTCTTTCGTTTACGAACTAACAGGGAGTTGGTTCGCAGAATGGAAAACAGCGTCTTCCTACTTATTCTGTATCCCGCCTCATTCATAAGATAATGCAGTTTCGTCCCACCGATACGAGGCATCAATTTACGGTATGAGTGAATCCTCTCAAGTACCACATCTTCTTCCAAGCAATGTTTAGCATTGATTCTGATAGATTTGTAATAAGCTTGCCTGGTATAGCCAAACAGCCCACAGAGAGTTTGCAAGCTTACTTCTGTGTGTCGTTCTTTAAGTCGGGTGACTGTTTGGCTGCGGATTTTTTTAACAAATCAATCCCGTAGGATTCCTCCAAAATATCACCCATAATCTCATAACTTTCTATTTTAAGGTGGGCTTGTTCTAAGCGATAACGGAGTTCCTGATTCTCTTGAAGCAATTTTTCAGTGGTTTCTCCGGTGGTTTTCTTTCGACTCATTGCCGATAAAATTGGTTTTGCTTCAAAAGTAGGTGAAAATTTACTTTTGTGGAGACTTATCATATGATTGATGGCATTTCTGCTCATTCCATATTCTTCACTTAGCATCTGAACCGTTTTTGAACCGCTCAAATACTCGCAAATTATACGCTCTTTTACCAAACGTGGTAATCTCGATTTACTTGTTAATTCCATTATAAATTTACTCTTTTTTCTGTAAACCTATTTTGGAATGAGACACTTATTATGCTCATTTTTGTTATTTCTATATTACTTCAAAATTGAAAAACGTGTTACTAATCAGTATATTTGTTATTATTGTATCTCTGTTTAATTTAATATATTGATATTCAATACAGTAAATTAATAGTATAAAAAGCTATTGCTATTAACTTCCTTTAGTTTCTCATTCCTGTATTTCAGTTTTTCTGCGGAACTTAATTGGGGTCGCCCGCCTTTTTTATCTTTCATCATTTCTTACACATTTTGAATTTTGAATGGAGACCAACGGGATAATTTGCCTCGCAGAGCAAGGTTTCGGGGCACCCGAAACATAAACTTGCTACGCTACGTTAAAACATATTATATTCCACAGCTCTCTATCATTTTTGTTTATTTCCTTCGGCTTTCACCTTTCAGTTCAATAAAATTAAACATGGATTTCAACCGGTCTCCGGTCATTCTGCCGTATTGGTTTTCCAAGCTAAGCATTTCGAGCGTGAGGTTAATCACCCCGTGCGTCCATGCACTGGTATCGTATCGTTCACACAGAAGTTCAATCATCGGACTTCTCATACCAACCCGCTATCAAATGGCAGATTTAATCCAATTGAAAAACCTAATAGATTTTAGAGCGTCTTTATCAAGAGTGTTTATTTCTTCATCGCTTTTGGGCAAAGATAATAATATTATTTAGATTATCTTGATGGCGTTTAGTATCAGATTGCCGAAGTCCATGAATTGTTTAGGCTCCCGTCCCAGCTCGTCAATGACAAGCGGCATCTGGGAAAATGCCTTGACAAGCTTTTCTTTTAAGTTTTAAAATGCCCAACAACTCCGAGGACTTGATGAATGTCAATAGAGGGCGTTGTATATGCAGGGAGAGGATAACCGTATTATACACCTCCGCTACCGTCTGCATGATGAGCGTTTTCCCCGTACCATATTTTCCCCACTAGCATGATACCCTTATATATATCTCCTCCCAACGTTTCTCCAATAGGATATTGGCACTTTGGGTAAGATCTGCCTGTACTCATCATACTGGAAAGAGAGTCGTAATCGCTCGCTTTCTTTTCTTCTATATAACTTACCCCACCTATCCCACCATTTTTAGTTGCATTTGTATTTTTAGCAGAGCTTTTTGTGCAGCCTCCAATTTTTTTTTGAGCATATTCTCCTGACTTTGACACTTTGGTAATCGTCAATTTGCAATTGATTGATTTGCTTTTATTTACGATTTTTTCGATCCAATTTTGGGGGTCGCAAGCAAAAACAGAGCTATATTTGTGTTATGTTTGTAAAAAAGAAGAAAAATCGGTCAGGCACGACAAGTGTCGTAATCGTTTCCAAAGATAATGGCAAAACTAATTAATTCAAGTTGCTAGTTATAATTTTAGCATTCTATCTAAAGTATATCCCCAGATAAAAGCAATGAGTTTAATAAGAAATCCCTTTTGCGTAACTGCATGAATCGTTTTAGGCAAGTACTTGGCAATATCACTGAAAGAGATTTCAATTCGTTTTCTGCTGATGGATATAAGATACTCTACCCACGGCTCGTGCGGACGTTTGGAGTTCGCTTTTCGGGCGGCGAGCAATCGAATTCCATCATCAGAGAGCATATCTTCAGTTGTATAATCCGTATAGGCAGCATCCGCGTACAGGATACTTCCTTCAGGCAGGTTCAGTGGCATTCCTCTAAGTCCCTGCATGTCATGGTAACTACCGGGGGTAAAGGTGTATTCCACCGGAATCCCTTCCTTGGTAACTACCATGTGTACTTTGTATCCGTAAAACCAGCTGCGTTTGGAAGCACAATAACCTCTATACTCCGCTCCTTGTACTATCCGGCTGCGGGAAATACGAATGTTATGACAGAGAGCTACGGGAAAACTATCAATGATATACGTATCACTGATAGTCAATTCTTTCAATGCGTGTCCTACCTGAAAGAACAACTCGGAGAGAAATTCTCCTATTCGGTGCATTCTACGATTAAAACGGCTCTTGCTAAGCATAGCAGGCATCAATCCCGTACTACGGAAAAAGCTAATGGCTTTTTCTATATTCCCTCCAAAATACAGGGCAGCTATCAAGAGAGTGGTCGCTATTTCCGAGTCGCTAGTTTTGCGATTTATCGGTTCTTTATGGTGCATAGATTTGAATATATCATCCAAAAATACATATATTGCAACGGTTTTTGTAACCATAGAGTCAGTCCTCCTGCTTTTGTGTGTGAATAATACAAAGGTAGAGGATTGACTCCTAATTTTATTGCAAATTATAACTAGCAACTTGAATTATATAAATTCTAATAAATATTTACAGTTAAATTACAAGCCGTTTTAATTTGTATTGGAGATATTGTTTTACCCCATCTTTCAAACTCATCCACTCTTTCTTCCATGGTTTTAACCCACCGGTTATGCGTAACCTTCTTTCTCATTAGCCACCAAACTCTTTCTATGGGATTCAAGTCAGGAGAATAGGAAGGTAAAAATACCAACTCTATCCGGTGACTATATCTTTCCAAAATAGGCTTCAATCGTTTGGCATGATGAAACCTGACATTATCCAGCACCATATACACTTTTTGCCGTTTATACCTCTCTGCAACTTTGAATAACATGCTGAAAAAGGTTTTCGTATTGCCTTTGTCTGCAACTTGCGTTACCAACTCCCCGCTTAGAGGAGAAACACACCCGAAAATTGTTTTTCTTTCTTTGCCCCGTTGGGGGATGTTTATCTGTGGTTGTTGTCTTCTTACAGCCCATTTGTAAGATACGGTTGCCGTGTTAGATAAGGAGGCTTCATCTTCAAAAACAACCACACTCCGGGGTGGTCTTTCTTGAAGTTTTTTTTATAGCCTGTACTTTTTCTTCACGCTCTTCCCTTTCGGGG
>SNRY01000582.1_pt1 | contig 12095 bp, 12 predicted proteins | sample 4693421 | NCBI WGS metagenome assembly SNRY01 (sample SAMN11003215, study PRJNA524138) | termite gut metagenome | isolation source: Bacteroidetes bacterial symbionts from single cell of protist host amplifed... | host: Streblomastix strix ... | reverse complement strand
TATCACATTCTACACATTTCCGACAAAAAGATTCAAATCCGAAATTTGTAATGGTATCAAGACAACCAGACAACAATAAAGGTATATTAACTGTGCGGCGAACGTGTTGCAACTGTTCAAATAACAATTTCAATGTCATTCCGTTTTTCAATGCATAAGCAACAACTCCTTGAAGAATCGCAGTATCTATTTTTTCTTTTTCGGATGGAATACCGATTTGAACCATATCTATTCCATTTTTCTCCAAAGTGTGAATGATGTCCGTTGTACTATCTAACGTGGGATGTCCTGCACAAAAAAAAATAGATAACAAATTCTTCTTATCGCTATTGAATAAATGGTTAATTCTATTCATAAATTTCCGATAATATAGTTTAAGTTTAAGTTTTTTCCTTCCTTGTATATGCAAATGTATAGAAAATAATTGGTAACAAAGCATATTTCCTCACCTTTTTGGGTAACATTTTATGATTATCCGGATAATGCCCTAACGCTAAACGATAGCTATTCGTGGTTGAAAATTTATTAAAAAAGTTCTTTAAAGATTTGTATAATTCATTGATATTCAATATATTTAATCTATAATCAATAGCATAAAAACAGATATGAATATGTTTAATTGGCATTGCTAATTTAAGATAGATAACGTACCATTTCTGTAGTGCATTAAAAGCAAGAATGACAATTCCAATATTTTCTTGCATTTGGAATAGCATGTTGATTTTCGTCTCATTCTTGCTAAAAAATATCTGAACAAACTCTTATATCCTTCAACCGTAAAAGTTTCCGCTTTTGTTTGCAGATGCTTTTCCTTGGGAACAATGCGTTCATATGGCTTCCAAACAATCACTTGCGACATACTTCATCTCATGTTGCTTATAGTCTGCCGAAATTCTTTTGCTGTCTTGTTGCTTCTGTGGCTAATAACGAAATTGACGAATCTCTTGCCAGGTCTACGGGCAGCAATCCATATCCAAACGTAGTTGTTTTTGAACCCACACAGCCATGCATTTCATCCGGTTCAACCACTTCTGTTTCCTTTGTGTCCACTTGCAAGGACTTGACTTCTTCTCCAAAAGAACGGATCCACTTCAAAACCGTGATAGATTTTAGGGTATCTTTATCAAGTCCGTTTATAACTTGTACCAGCCTGTTTTCTACCTCCTTAAGGCTGTGAAAAGTAGTATTCTTGAATTTCCCCTTTTCCCGAATGTGATGCCAAAGGCTTTCAATGGGATTTACCTGTGGAGAATAAGCAGGTTGGAACAAAGGAATAATATTTTCCCATTTTTTCAACTTGTCATCCCTATGCCATGCTGCCCCGTCCATTGACATGATTATCCGGTACCCCTTGAATTCTTTTGAAACCAACTCCATGAATACATCCATATAACTCTCACTGGCATAGGGCAATATCAGTGAAAAAGACTCACCCCTTTCAGGACATACCGTACTGTAAGCATAGGTATATTCTCTTATTGGTTGATTGCACACTATAGCTCTACCTTTGGGTGGAACCCAACACGAACAGATATTGTCAATACGACCCAATCGAGCTTCATCCTGGAAAAACGGCTTAATGGCTCGGGAATCTTCCTTATTACTAAACTCTGTGGATTTGGAGGACACTAACTCCTTGAATTTTTTTTATACTCCACCCGTGCATCTTCACCTGATTTAGGATGGCTACCGCGAGGAGCTTTCTTTTTCCTGTGATGACTTTTGAACAAATCCCATGCATAATCATCCGATACTTCCCTTCCTGCCTTTAATTCCATCTTGCCCTTTATGTCTTTGTGTATAAGAATCTGACCCGATAGCGCCTCTGTTTCCACTTCCTTCAACAGCTGACGCTCCTGTTCCAAACTCATCAAAATGCGCTCTTCTCTGCGACCACCCCACTGCTTGGACAAACGCCATTCCTTGCCGTCTTTGTTACAGGATTGGATAATACGATAAATCCTGCTCTTACTTACACTTAAGAGAACCGATAGTTCTGCGGCTGCCTTGCCTGCGTTGATGGCTACACTATAAATGATTTGCCAATCCTTAAAGCCACGAATTTCTTTTTGGGAATTTAATACCGACAGTAATTCTTCTGTATTCAGATGAGGAAAGACCTTGAAGTGCTTCATCGTTTTTGGAGCAAAGATAAAAATAATATTCAAACTGCCTTGATAGCAATTTGGTATAAGGACTTGACCTCTTCGCCAAAAAAACGAATCCACTTCAAAACCGTAACGTTACTTACTCCCAAATATCTGCCCATGGAACGGAATCTCAAACCTTCCAGGTACAATTACAAGGCTTTTTTGCGCTCACTTTCAGGATATTCCCCCGAGCGCTTTTCCACTGTACAGGTATAATGGCAGACTTTACATTTATACCGTTGATGACCTCTTACCATGCCATTCTTAATCTTGTTGCTACTTTGACACCTTGGACAATTCATTGCTTTTTTGTTACAATGGTAATAAAACTATCCCAAATTAGCAATGCCAAATATTTTGGAGATACTTTCCCCTGATGTGTCTCCTTCAGCCATCCTTTTAGCAGCGAGTCAACCATGTGGACATGTGGCAGTAACTCGCGGGCTTCTTTTCCACTGCCCGAAACAGTCTGGACTTCATGTTTAAATCTGCCATCGGTTTGAAGTGGCTTATAGCCTGTCCAACCATCGGTAACAATCGTACTTCCTTGTGATACACTGTCTTTGATGAAAGGTATCAGATTTTTTGACGAAGCTTCATCGATACACCTGAATCGAACTCTGCCTGTTTGTTTCCCAATGCTTTCCGTAGCAACAACTGCCAATGCTTTGGTTTCCTTACCCCGTCCTTTATTGCCTGTCCCGACTTCCATTCCGCCAACAAAGGTTGCGTACACTTCTACCACGCCGGATAACTTGTCCCTGCCCGGTCCAACCATCGCCCTTCTTAATGTTTGCAACCAAGTCCAGGCTGTTCCACATGAGCCAAATCTCATAAAATCACTCGTATTGCTTGCGCTTACTCCCGTCTTTTGTGCCAACACCCGCCATATGACATGAAACCATAGCAACAATGGCTTTCGTGTCCCATGAAATATCGTGCCTGCCGTCAATGATGTTTGATGAACGCTTGTTCTGCAATGTATCAAATTTTGTGCGGTTAGCCGATAAGTCTCATTCGGGCATTTTGGACAACGAAATCCTGCTGTCCATTTTAGCCCAAATAAATATTGGAGACACGATCCTCATCCTTGAATTGATCAAGAAACTCTACGAAATCTTTTGGATACTGCTCTTCTTTCATGCAGCAAAGATATTACTTTTTTTCACTTGACCGAATGGCATCAGGGCAACCGCATCAAAATAGTGTACATTAAACAAGAAACGCCTACCTTTACCTTATGGAAAAAGCACTATCACAGTATTTTAGGGGTATAGAAGACCCTCGCGTCCAAGGTCGCTGTCAACACTTACTCTCGGACATTCTATTGACCGCCTTGTGTACCTATATCACCGGTGGAGTAGATTACCAGGACATGCATCTGTTCGCCAAAGATAGAGGCAAGCAATTGCAAGGTCTATTGGAACTACCCAACGGAGCGCCTTCGGCGGATACATTTGAAAGGGTTTTCAAATGGCTCAAGGCGGAGTCTTTACAAGAAATTCTAGCAACTTATGGAAAGGAGATATTAAGTTGTTTAGCAGAAAAACAAATAGTCTTGGATGGAAAAAAGTTGAAAGGGGTATCCCCCACAAGCAGAAGCAACAGCGGTCTTTACATACTCAATGCCTGGGTGAGTGAGAATCGATTGTGTATCGGTCAGGAAAAAGTGGAAGAAAAGTCCAATGAGATAACAGCCATACCCAAAGTACTGGCTTCATTAGATTTAATGGATGCCGTTGTTTCCATAGATACCATTGGGACTCAAACTAAAATAGCAGAAAAAATAATAGAGCAGGGAGGTCATTATTTACTCTCGGTCAAAGGGAATCAGCAAGGTTTGTTGGATGATATGGAACAGGCCTTTAAGGTGAATAAGGGAACTGTTTTTACCGATGAAACAGAATCGAATCACGGGCGAATAGAAACTCGCCAATGCAGCATCTTACCGGTCAAAGACTACTTGTTGGAAGAGAATATACAAGCATGGAAACAGGTAGCCACATTAATCAAAATAGATGCGAGCCGTGAAATAAAAGGCGTTTTACATCAACAAACCCGCTGTTATATTAGTGATGAAGAAATACCACAGCCTGCCTGTTACAATTCTCTAGCAAGAGGACATTGGGGGATAGAAAATCACTTGCACTGGCATTTGGATGTTACTTTTAAGGAAGACGACTGTAGAGCAAGAACCGGCAATGCACCACTGAACCTGTCCACTATGCGTAAGTTTGCTTTACGGCTTCTATCAAATATGAAGGATAAACATAGCTTAAAAAAGAGACAATATAAGGCAGCGTTAGATATTGGATAAATGAAAAAAATCCTTAATTTTTGATGCGGTTGCCCTGGAATGGCATAAGAAGTAAATAATGTTTCGTTTGATATTCATTTGAAGTGAGTATAACTTAAATTTAGCACTCAAATATACACCCTATTATAGATACATGCAAGGATATTTTAAGATTTTTTTTTAACTTAAAGTTATTATAATTACTGATATTCAGTGATTTATATTAAATGATATTTATTTATAGTACAAGAGAAAAAGCCCCTACTCTTTGGATTAAAACCTTAGAAACAGAGGGGATTTTAATTTGTCTAATATTTCTACTCGGTTGACTTGATTATTGATCTATTGTGGTCAATACTCTTCTTCATCAAAAAAGAAATCTTCTTTACTTGGATAATCTGGCCAAATATCTTCAATACTTTCATAAATTTCTCCTTCATCCTCCATTTCCTGAAGATTTTCAATTACTTCAAGAGGAGCACCTGAACGCATGGCATAATCAATCAGTTCATCCTTGGTTGCAGGCCAGGGAGCATCTTCTAATTTTGACGCTAATTCTAATGTCCAATACATAAGTTTTAAATCTTTAAGCAATAAGTAATTAATCCCTGTTTTTATTTTCCAGCAAAAATAAAATAAAATATATCATTAGTCATTTGTGTTCCAAAATATTTCAGTTATTTTTTCGATAATATTCATTTTACGTGACAATATAAACAAATAATCAGATAAACGGTTTAGATAAGCCGATAACTCTAGAGAAACAGGATATTTTTCGGCTAAGGTGAGAACGCAACGCTCCGTTCGCCGGCAAACGGTGCGACATACATGACATAAGGCAGCTGTGCGACTTCCTCCGGGTATGACAAAGGCATGTAAATGAGGAAGTGTTTCATCAATTTGGTCGATTTCCTGTTCTATACTTATTACGTCTTCTGGAGTGATATGCTTTGTTTTGTCTATTGATACTTTATTTTGATCGGTAGCCAAGTATGCACCGATTGAAAAGAGTTTATTTTGTACTTTAATAATAAAGTTACGATCGTTTTCTTCCATTAGATAGGTGGCTAACAAACCTAATTGGGAACTGAGTTCATCTACCGTTCCATATGCTTCCAAGCGGATATGATTTTTAGATACACGGGTTCCTCCTATTAATCCAGTTGTTCCCCGATCGCCTGTTTTGGTATATAGAAGACTTTTTTTCATATGGTATTATGATTAATGCTTATTTTGATTATGATACAAATATAGCAACATAAAAAAAGGAGCAACGCATTGCTTTGATAATATCATTTATTTTTCAAGCTCGCTAGTTAAAACCATGCACTTTATTTAGTCCCTATGTTTGTAATCTGAAAATTGCGAAGTGAAAAAAGCATACGCAAAGGGTATTGTTGTATTTGAGATATCTAGTAACAAACAAATTAATAATCAATGCTTATGCAAGAACAAAGAAAAGAATTAAACTTTAAGGGCGAAAATATTTATGTGGGAATAGATGTCCATTTAAAGAGTTGGTCAATAACGATTTTGACAGAACACAATCATCATAAGACATTCAACCAACCCCCTGAGCCTGAAAAATTAAGTACTTATTTACAGGCTCATTTTCCTGAAGCTGTTTATTATTCAGCTTATGAAGCGGGATTCAGCGGTTTGTGGGCACACTACGAACTGGAATCATCGGGGATTAGGAACATCGTTATCAATCCGGCAGATGTTCCTGCAACAGGAAAAGAAAAGATGCATAAAACAGATTCTGTTGATTCTCGGAAAACAGCCCGTTCATTACGCTCAAATGAATTGAGATGTATCCACATACCCTCCCAATCGACTTTATCAGACCGATCATTGATCCGAATGAGGGTTTCCGTTGTGAAGGATTTGAGTCGCTTGAAACAACGTATAAGGATGATGTTGCATTTTTATGGAGTAGAAACTCCTAAAACATTTGCAAATGATACACGTATCTCCAAAGGCTTTCAATGGCTCAAGGAAGATGCAGCAGGTGCAAAAGGAATAAACAGGGAAGCATTTCTTTTCTTGGTAAATGAATTTGAAGCCGAGAAACAGTCTTTGTTAACCATCACACGCATGGTTACTGGATTGAGTAAGAAAGTTCGTTATAAGAAGAACATGGAGCTAATCCGAAGCATACCCGTAATAGGGCTGATAACAGGTATTACATTTTTAGTAGAGATTGAAGATATAACCCGCTTCCAAAGCAATGATAAGTTTGCTGGATTTATCGGTATCATACCCTGTTGTCATTCCAGTGGAGAAAAGGACAACAAAGGAGCAATGACACCGCGGGGGCAAGTAAATATGAAAGCAGCCCTGATAGAAGGTTCTTGGATCGCAGCCCGTGTAGATCCGGTATTGACCTTATCATTTAACAGGCATTGCCGGAGGATGGAATCAAATAAAGCCATCATCGGAATAGCACGGAAATTGTCCAATAGAATATATTTTGTACTCACAAAACAGACCAAACATGTTTGCGGAGTGGTACAATAAAATAATAGCCTGTAAAACGATCCATATAAAGCGATCACTGCCTTGCACCTGCGGCTTTAGTCCGCTTACTTGGTCTGTGACGCTTAACCTGAAAACTGAAAGGGGAAAATGCAGTGAATATTTATCTGCTGATAGAAGGTTGTTTTGCAGGATTACATAGTAGCTAAGCGAATCGAAGATGGGTTTTCTTAGCCATAAAGCGATGCCTTTAACAAAAAAGAGGACAACAAAAAAGTCATCCTCCGAATAATGTTACAGTGTAACGCAGGAAGTCTATTGCTTGCAGGTTGCTTCCCAGCAGAGCCTGTTTCCTCTTCAACTTCCTGTTACAAAGGTACTCAATAAATATTGAGCAAAAAATAATACTCTGAAAATTTGGATGACAACATAGAAGGTGCCAGGCTTTCAGCTTCTATAAATATTTAGTTTTATCCTTGTTTTACACTGAGCATTCAAGGAGAATCGCCACAGTGCGCATACAATCAATAGCTTACAAGTCCATTTGGTTTGGATAACCAAATACCGTTATCAGGTTCTTCAAGGAGATCTTCAGCTTCGTTGTCGTGATATTTTGCCTCAAGCATGTAATTCTTTAGATATCCGGATACTCAAGGGAGTTGTTAGTAAAGCCCACATCCGTTTGCATCCAAGTTCTCCACCTCAATTAATCATTAGTGAAACAGTTCGTCTCCTGAAAGGTCGCAGTTCCCGCATGCCATTGCAGGAATTTCCCGAGTTAAAGTCTCGCTACCGGGGTAGTCGTTTCTGGGGCATCGGTCATGGTTGTTGGAGCACAGGTCATATAACCGAAGACATGCCGGAGTCTTATCTAAGCTATCATGCAGATAATCCCAATAGCGATGAGGATTTCATACTTGAATGACATTTCAAGGAACTTTAGTTATCGCTTTTTAATCGACTTACAGGCGACACTCAGGCGAATTTTATTCACAATATAACCTGTGGAGTTTTAATCCATAGTCGTTAAGTTTTTATGTTTATTCATAAACAAATTAGAGAATACGAAGAGAATTTTCCATAGATGTGAAGGGGAGTTATTGTAAAGATGTATTGGAAGATTATCCGTAAAAATTATTAATAATTCGCCACTCATTATTTTTTTTCCTATTTTTACACCTCTTTATTTTATTGCGGGAATTATGTCAATATATCCTGCTTCTGAACAGCATAAAAGAAAATAATATATAATGAGTTACAAATGGAATTATCGCCCTATTACACATGAACAGGAAGAAATAAGTCGGATATCCCAAGAATTGGAAGTTAGTCCCATTATAGGACAACTGTTGGCACAGAGAGGTATTACAAATACTTCCGAAGCAGAAAAGTTTTTCCATCCTCAACTGACCGATTTATATGATCCGTTCCTCATGAAAAATATGAAAAGGGCGGTGGAGCGTCTAAATAAGGCAATGGAAAAAAAAGAGTGTATTCTGATTTACGGAGATTACGACGTGGATGGGACAACTGCGGTGGCATTAGTCTATAAATTTATCCGGCAATTTTATTCAAACTTAATTTATTACATACCCAACCGTTATGAGGACGGTTATGGCGTATCCATTAAAGGGATAGATTATGCCGCAAGCGAGGAGGTCGGACTGATTATTGTGCTCGATTGTGGAATCAAAGCGATAGATGAAATCAAATATGCCAAAGAAAAAGGAATTGATTTTATTATATGCGACCACCATGTGTCTGAAAAAGAACTTCCTGAAGCGATTATCTTAAATACAAAACTGGAAGACAATACGTATCCATACATACATTTATCGGCTTGCGGCGTAGGTTTTAAATTCATGCAGGCGTTTGCTTTGAATAACGGTATTGATTTTCAGAATCTCGTTCCATTGCTTGATTTGGTGGCTGTGAGTATAGCATCGGACATTGTACCGATTATGGACGAAAACCGCATTTTGGCTTATTACGGATTGAAGCAGTTGAACAGCAATCCGAGTATCGGACTGAAAGCCATTATTGATATATGTGGACTGGCCAACAAAGAACTCACTATAAACGACATAGTATTCAAAATCGGTCCACGTATCAATGCTTCCGGGCGCGTTCAAGACGGGAGCGAAACAGTTGATCTTTTAATTGAAAAAGATTTTTCTTCTGCTTGGGAAAAGGGCAGCCGAATAAATGAATATAATGAAACACGCAAGGATTTGGACAAAAATATGACGGAGGAAGCCAATCAGATTGTTTCTCAATTAGAAGGATTGGCAGAACGACGTTCCATCGTCTTGTACAATGAAGATTGGCATAAAGGAGTTGTCGGTATCGTGGCTTCTCGGTTAACGGAACTATTTTTTCGTCCGGCAGTGGTACTCACGCGCACGGATAATATGGCTACGGGTTCTGCCCGTTCGGTTTCGGGTTTTGACGTATATAAAGCTATTGAATATTGTCGAGATCTCTTGCAAAATTTCGGAGGACATACTTATGCCGTGGGATTGTCTATGAAAGTTGAAAATGTGCAAACCTTTAACAAACGTTTTGAAGAGTTTGTTTCCACACATATCTTGCCTGAACAAATATATCCTGTAATAGATATCGATTCCGAAATAAATTTCAAAGACATAACGGCAAAGTTTTTTTCCGATTTGAAGATGTTTAATCCTTATGGACCGGAAAATTGGAACCCCATATTTTGCACTAGAAATGTGTATGACTACGGAACTAGCAAGGTAGTGGGACGCGATCGTGAACACATTAAATTGGAACTGGTGGACAACAAATCGAACAAAGTAATGAATGGCATTGCTTTCGGACAAAGTTCACAGGTACGTTACATCAAGACAAAACGCTCATTCGATATTTGCTATACCATAGAAGAAAATGCGCATAAAAAGGGGGAAGTACAATTGCTGATTGTAGATATACAACCATCAACTGTTTCCAATCAATCGTCCTGCATATCGGAATAAAATCAATGAAACCATCGGATATTCTTCTTCAATATTGGGGTTATTCGAGTTTTCGTCCTCTCCAGGAAGAAATCATCAACAGTATTTGGTACGGAAATGATACGCTCGGACTCATGCCCACAGGTGGAGGTAAATCGATTACCTTCCAAGTCCCTGCATTGGGAAAAGACGGCTTATGTTTGGTTATCACTCCTCTTATTGCTCTTATGAAAGATCAGGTGCAAAATCTGAGAAAACGAGATGTCAAAGCTGTAGCCGTTTATTCCGGAATGACGCATCAGGAAATTATCACCGCTTTGGAAAATTGCATTTTCGGAAATTATAAATTTCTTTACGTATCGCCCGAACGCTTGGATACAGAGATATTCCGGATGAAACTTCGTTCGATGAAGGTCAGTATAATTACTGTCGATGAAAGTCATTGTATTTCCCAATGGGGGTATGATTTTCGTCCGGCTTACTTAAAAATAGCTGAAATTCGAAAGATATTGCCGGGTGTTCCCGTCTTGGCATTGACTGCTACGGCTACTTCGGCGGTGATCAAAGATATTCAGGAAAAATTGCAATTTACGAAAGAGAATGTTTTCCGTATGAGTTTTGAACGGAAAAATTTGGCTTATAAAGTGCTTCAAGCGGATAATAAAGAAGCGGAACTGATTCTTTTAGTAAATAAAATACAAGGTAGCGCTATTGTCTATGTTCGTAACCGGAAAAAAACAAAGGATATTGCGGAACTATTATCAAATGAGGGTATGACCGCTTGTTTTTATCATGCGGGCTTGAATAATGAAGTTCGGGATACCCGACAAAAGCAATGGCAAAGTGGAGAGTGCAGAGTAATGGTCGCTACAAATGCATTTGGAATGGGAATAGATAAGCCGGATGTACGACTTGTTGTACACTTGGATTTGCCGGATTCGATCGAAGCTTATTTCCAAGAAGCCGGACGAGCAGGGCGCGACGGTGAAAAGGCTGATGCCGTCATTCTTTATTCTAACTCGGATAAAACGAAACTGAACAAACGACTTACAGATACTTTTCCCGAAAAAGAATATGTTAAAGAAGTATATGAGCATTTGAATTACTATTATCAAATGGCAATGGGAGATGGTTTGGGATGTATGTATGAATTTAATTTAGAGGAATTTTGTCGTAAATTTAAACACTTTCACGTTCCGGCAGACGGTGCTTTAAAGATTCTTGCGCAAGCAGGATACATAGAATATACCGATGAACAAGATAATCTGTCTCGACTTATTTTTACCGTTCACAGAGAAGAGTTATACAAATTTCATAGCTCTCCTTCATCAATTAAATATTGAAGCACATCCCCCAAGACTTCTCTATCTGTTTCTTCGATTTGTCGGGCAATTTCGGAAGGAGACAAAGATTGTTGGCAAAGTGTCTGTAAAATTACCTCTTTAAGCGCGTCGAAAGCAGATTGTTTCAATTCTTTCCCTTCAGTTTGCCGATTAAGACAAACATCACATTGTCCGCATTCATGATAATTCTTTTCATCGAAATAACGAAGCAGCATACGACTGCGACAAGCGGTATGAGAAGTTGCGTATTCAATGACAGCCTCTATACGTTTTTTATACAACTTTTTTCTTTTTTCGTAAATGTCCTGACTAATTTGCAGACGATCTGTCTCCACCCTTTTACATTTATAGATGATATAAGGAGTTTTTTTACGTGGAATATAATCAATGATATGCTGTTTGGAAAGCCTGATCAGCAAGTCGTATATTTGTTGCCGGATCAGTCCTGTCCGCACAGCCAATAAATCTTCGTTAATATAAACATAATCGGTAAACAAACCTGTGTACGAACGCAGCAATCCACGAATCAAAACCTCTACCTCTCCCGAGCCATGAAATTTGTATAACTCTTCTCTGTGAACGGTAAAAATAAGTCGAGACAGATTATCTTGTTCATCGGTATATTCTATGTATCCTGCTTGCGCAAGCATCTTTAAAGCACCGTCTGCCGGAACGGGAAAGTGTTTAAATTTACGACAAAATTCCTCTAAATTAAATTCATACATACATCCCAAACCTAAAAGCAAAATCCGCGGTGGTTTATTCCAAATCTTTGAAAAGAAATATCCTTGTTATTGTCGAAGAATTTGTCATTAAAGGGAAAACTACTTATCGTTTGTTGTTTTCAACGGATATA
>SNRY01000580.1_pt1 | contig 12122 bp, 12 predicted proteins | sample 4693421 | NCBI WGS metagenome assembly SNRY01 (sample SAMN11003215, study PRJNA524138) | termite gut metagenome | isolation source: Bacteroidetes bacterial symbionts from single cell of protist host amplifed... | host: Streblomastix strix ... | reverse complement strand
GTTGGTCGTAGATACTGCCAAAACTGCAATTGAATATCTTTTCGAAAGCATATGCTATCTGATTCATGTTTGCAGGCTTTCCATTCCGTTGAAATACTTTCTTTGTGAGGAAAAGAGCAATTACAATCTCCCCCAAAGCAATAATCCCCAAGTCTTTCGACTTAGGGACAATATACAGCTCTGATTTGTAGGTTTGCGGATTGGATGGTTGGAACTGTTCGGGATGCCTGATTTTGAGATTTAACAGTTCCAGTTCGGAATCAAGGAATGCGATTGCTTTTTGAATAAACGCTTTTTTAAGCGCATTTTTTTTCCTGCCCGCACCAAAATATTGATTCTAAAGAAGAGAATTCGATACGAGTAAAGTTCAATGCCCGAAGGATAATCGAATAATCCGGTTCGGATTGACTGAGGGTTTCTACTTGTTTAACAAAATGCCCATAGGCATTTTGCATTTCTTCGTGCGTTATTTCTTGTGAGGGTTCAGTCAATAAACTGAAAAGCCTCGTGTTTAAAATATTCCACATAAGCATTTTATTTAGTGAATAATTAAAGATTTGTCTAATAAGAAATTGCTTTACTGTGGATTTTAGTGGTATTTTATTTTTGTATTTCTATTTTATTTTTTGTATCCAACCCGATTTTTGCCAAAAACCTATCCGTCAGATAATATACTAAAGGAACAATTACCAAAGTCAGGAACATCGAGCTGATTAATCCGCCGATAATAACCCATGCTAAGCCGTTTTTCCATTCTGCCCCTGCACCTTGCGCCAAAGCTATGGGAAGCATTCCGATAACCATGGATAAAGTGGTCATGACAATCGGGCGGAAACGTTTGTGTGTAGCGAGTATAAGGGCGGCTTTCAGTTCCATTCCTTCGGTTTTCAGTTGATTGGTAAAATCGACGACAAGGATGGCATTTTTAGCCACAAGACCGATTAAGGTAAGCAATCCCAACATGGTAAACAGATTGAGGCTGCCCATCGTCAATGCCATTGCCAGAAACGCCCCGATGACTGCCAGCGGAATAGAGAAAAAAACCACAAACGGATAAACATAACTGTTGTACAAGAGTACCATAATCAAATAAACCAACAATAGAGAAATGAGGATGGCTGTCCCTATCGAACCGAAGGATTCGCTTTGCATCTTCAATTCTCCGCTGGGTTCGATGGAGATGGATGCAGGTAAATTCATGCCGGTTAGCATTTGGTTTATGTCTGTACCGATTTCACCGGTGGAACGTCCGCCGGGCATACAACTCACGGTGACGGAAGGCGCTCTGTTTCTGCGTTCGAGAATCGTAGCTCCTTCGGTTTCTTCAATTTTGGCGAATTGTTTTAATTTCACCACCTGACCGGAAACATTGACTAAAGAGAAGTTTTCCACATCGGAACTGTTTTTCCTGTCCGAACGGTCAAGACGGATATTTATATCATACTCATTTTGTCCATCACGAAATTTTCCGTTCGTATTTCCGCTGAAAGCATTATTCAGCGCTAAACCTAAATCGCCAAGTGTTACGCCCAAACTTGCCATTTTATTACGGTCGGGAAAGATACTGATTTCAGGATTTCCTTCATCAACAGATATTTTGGCATCCATTACGCCTTTGATTGAAGATATGTTTTCGAGAATCCGGTTGGCAGCCTGCATGACCGTATCCATGTTATTGCCGGATATATAATATTGTATCGGAGCTTCGTCTATATTCCCCATGAAATCGGATAAGGCAATCCGTATCTTCGCACCGGGAATGTTTTTTTGCAAAGTAAGTTTCACTTCATTCGCCAAATTTCGGTCGGAAACCGTTCGCTTATCGTAGGGAATCATTTTAACGCGCATTTCTGCCAAACGGGCTTGCGATTGACCGTTTTCTTCCGCACCAATAGTGGTAAATACGGTTTTTACCAACGGATTACCGCATATGATTTCTTCTGCCTGATAAGTCGTACTGTTTGTTTGTTCGATGGTAGCATCGCGAGGCAATTCAACATACACGATAAATTGTCCTTGGTCGCCCATAGGGGCTAATTCACTGCCAATAAAGCCAAACGATAGAAGACTTACCGAGCCGATAAGCAGGACGAGCGTTGTTGAAAGAACCAACAACTTATGTGAGAATGACCAGTTTAGCAAATTGGAAAAAACGAGCGCTATGCGGTCAATCCAGTTGTCGAAGGCGTGTACTATTTTGCCTGTCCAACTGTTTGGATTCAGTTTTCCCGATTTTCCGAAACGGGAGTAAAGCAAAGGAACAACGGTAAACGATACCAACAGACTGAACGAGGTGGCTATGGCTATGGTGAGCGCGAATTGACGGAATATGTCCGAGATGCGGTCGTGCGTCAGAGAAATGGGAACAAATACAACGACCAGTACCAAAGTAATAGACAGAATAGTCGAACCAATTTCCTTTATTCCATCATAAGCCGCCTGCATTTTCTTTTTCCCCATTTCCGCGTGTCGGTGAATATTTTCTATCACGACAATGGCATCGTCCACCAAAATACCTACTACGAGGGTTAAACCTAACAGCGACATCAAGTTGAGAGAGAACCCCAACAAATACATGAAAATGAATGTCGATACAAGCGACAACGGAATGGCAATACTCACAAAAACAGCGTTCCGGATGCTGTGCAGAAACAACAGCATCGTGAGAGCAACCAAAAGAACGGCTAACACAAGGTCTTTCATCACCGATTGAGAGGCTTCCTCTGTAAATTCCGCATTATTGACCGCCGTCACAAAATCCAATCCCTGATTGTTGTAATGCTCCTCTTCCTGATTCAGAATTTTTAAGACTGCTTTGGAAATCTCTACCGTGTTTGCATCGGAAGACTTTTTAACAGTGATTCCTATTGACGGGATACCGTTTACCCGACAGAGTGTCGCCGCTTCTTTATAGGTATCGGACACTTCGGCAATATCTTTGACTTTCAGGACTGTTCCGTCAAGCGCATACTTCAACACCAGATTTTCTATCTCATTCACATTTTGATATTTACCCTGTAAGCGAATTAAAATCTGTTCATTATCGCTTTTAACTTTTCCTGTCGGGAAATCCAGATTGGACGTCACCAACAGATTACTTACCTCACGAATGGAAAGACCGTAAGCACTCATCCTTTCTTCATTGAGGTTTACCTGAATTTCCCGTTCCTGTCCTCCTATCAGGTTGATGCTTCCGATACCGGGAATACGCTCCAACCTCGGCTTGATTTCATTATCCATCAAATCACAAAACTCCGTTTCTTCCATTCGCGAGGTCGCCCCGATAGTCATAATCGGAATGTCACTAATGCCAAAATCAGCTAATGAAGGTTCTTCCGCATCATCGGGTAAATTACCGCGGATGGCGTTAATTTTACGCTGTGCGTTTTGCAGAGAAAGATTGACATCTGTTCCGGCTTTCAGTTGAACAATTACCGATGAATAATTCTCCATCGAAACGGATGTGATATCATCCACGCCTTCGAGAGAAGATACAGCGTCTTCGATTTTCTTTGTCACGGAGTTTTCCACTTCCGACGCTCCGGCTCCGGGATACACCGTCCCAATATAGATAACATTAGTGGACATATTGGGCATCAGTTCCTGATTCAGATTATTGAATGAAAGGATACCGAAAAATGCGAGTACCGTAAATAGCACGACTACAATGGTCGGGCGGCTGATTGGCAGTTTTATTAAATTCATTTTTCTTTATGATTTTAAAATGGAAACTTCATAACCGTCTTTCAGATTGATTTGCCCGCTGATAACAACGGTATCGTCCATAGAAAGTCCTTGCGTTATTTCAACAAAGTCATTATTGACTTGACCTAATTGTACAGAAATCTTACAGGCTTTATTATCTCTTATGACAAAAACGGATGGATTTTTCATACCGCCGACAATGGCTTTACGATTGACAACGATTGATTTTGCATTGTTGCCGCTCCTGTCAAAAATTACTGTGGCACACATTCCCGATTTTAAATCATTGTTGTGGTCTAATTTCAGTTCAACAGCGTAATTGTACAAGTCGTTTCCTTTCGGAGCAATCACATCTATCGTTCCAAAAAATGTTTTATCAGCATATATATCAGTGGTGATTAGCGCTTTTTCTCCCTTTTTCAACTTCAACATTTCCTTTTCTGTTACATTGACTTTCATTTTCAAGTATTTGTTATCCACAATATCGGCAACCTGACTTCCTACGGTCAGTAACGTTCCTTCCTCAAAAAAATCTTTGTCTATAACACCGCTTACAGGAGACACAATGGCTGTATTCGCCAATTGGTCTTTCAGCTCGGCAATCCGGTTTTCTATACTTCGGAGGTTTATTTGCTTTTCCTCCAGTTCCAAAGTGGTAACTGCTCCGGACGCCGCCAAATTCCGGTAACGTTCCACATCTTTTTGCGCTTTAGCAAAGTCTGTTTCGGTATTGCGCAGACTTTCACGAATGACGTTATTTTCTAATTGGGCAATTACTGTTCCTTTGCCGACCGCATCGCCCGCTTTCTTGTATTTCTTCAATACAACGGCAGTAGTTTTGGATAAAATGCCGACCTCGTTACCTGAAACGATTTGTCCGTTCACTCTAAATTGTTGGTCAATACTTGCATATTGAGGCTTTTCTACTTTTACAGGAACAACCGTATTGACGATTAATGACAGTTCTGCATTCCTGTCAATCGTTTGCTTGTTTTCAACAAGTTTCCACACAACAAAGCCGACAATGGCTATCGTGATTAAAACCGGAGTGATTTTTGTTTTCATATTTTTTTATTTAATTTTTATTCCTATATTTGTGCAGTATTATAGTTTTATATTTTATGGCAAAAAATTCAGCTCCAAGACCATCTAATGGTCCAAGTACCACAGGAAATAAATCTGGTAGAAATAGAGGAAATAATCCTCCAAAATCTGCTGAAACATCAGGGAAATCTCCTAGTGGAGGAAATGTAAAATAACTTTTTATGAGGTTGGGTTGGATTATCCAACCTTTTTTATTTTGTCTTATCATTTCTGTTTAATTATTCATTTAATAGATTTTCCAATGTTCCGTTTGCTTTTAGCAAATCTATTTTCGCTTTTTTGTAGCGAATCATTTCGGAAGTTTGGGCTGTTTTCGCCTCATGCAAAGAGTTTTCCGTTTCCAACAAATCGGTAAGGTTTGCCAATCCTTCCTTATAAAGCAGGATGGTTTGCCCATACACTTTTTCGGCTAATTGCAGATTTTCGTTTTGGGCTTGTACTGATTCGTAAATGGTTTTCAATTGAGCAATTGCATTCTGATAATTCATACTGATTGTCTAATTGGTTTCCAGAATATCCGTATTCAACCTTTGTAATTGTATTTGCTTTTGTTTTATCTGACTGCGTTTTCCGAAACCGTCAAAAACAGGAACGGTAAGGCGAACGCCTACGAAAAATGAACTGTACCAAGGCTCTTGGGTCAAATGCAGATTTTCCGATTGAAATTGATAATCACCCGAAGCGATTGCTGAAAGCGTAGGCAGATAGCCGGATTTAATCTGTTTGATTTCAAGGTTAAGAATATCTTTTTGCTTGTTCAGGATTTCCAATTCCGTCCTGTTTTGTGATGGGGGCAGTAAGGGCGAATTGCCATTCGCCCCTACCGAATCATCCAATTCAATAGGTTCTGTTATTGGCATTCCGATTAGAATTTGCAAATACCGTTTTTGTTGGGAGACGGTATTTCGAATATTCTCGCCTCGTACACGAAGATTGGTAAGATTTACTTTCAGCCGGTTCAAATCGACTTCGCGGGTGATGCTTTCTTCCACCCGCTGTTTCATTAACAGGTACAGAGAATCCTGTTTAACAAGCATATAATTGATATTTCCCAATTCCTGCATACTGTTCAGAATGTCGTAAAAGGCATAACTGACATTAAAAATAATCTCTTCCTTTGTCATGGTAGTGCGAAGCCGCTGAAGTTCAAGGTTATTCTTTGCAATCTTGATTCCGGTAAAAAGAGTTGGCGAAAAAATGACCTGTTCAACGCTTACCGAAACATCAAGAACATATTTCGTTCCTATCTCAACCGGGATTTGCACTCCGGGCTGACCAATTATTTCGCCGGGTAACATCATTTTAGCTAAAAGCAGATTATCATCAGCACCTCCCCGAACATTGATTTGCGGCAATATTCCGGCTTGAGCTTCCTGCTTTTGATAGTTCGCCTCGCTTATTTCAAGGCTTGCCTTGTGTAGGGTGTAACTGTTATTCACTGCAAAATCAAGGCATTGCTGCAAGGAATACTTTTGGGGATGTTCTTGAGCTTTCATGCCAATGTTGTTGAAACATAGCATAAAAGCAGATAAACCAAGTATTAAAACGTTTTTTGTCATTCTGACTGTCATTTAAATTTATAACTCAATTTCAAAATTGAGTGCAAAATTGAGACTTAAAAGACTTGCCTGAAAATTTATTCAACAAGGACAAAGGAATATCTATATCAAACAGGATATTTAACCCATAATACTCCCCAAAGGTGTATTATATGCGGAAAACAAGGTTTGGTAGGGTAAATCGCTGGTTTGGTAAAATATTTTCTCGAATATACATGGATTTTGTACTTTTGTTGCTCAATAATCATACGTATGGCAAAGAAAATCAATGAACTGGTAAAGAATATTCTTCTTTCAAACAAAAGACTGTTCCTGTTAGTATTAATAGGCATCTATATTATTTTAGTGACCAATTCCTTCGGCTATGGACTTGTACCGGCTCTTGCTATTTCATTATCATTAGTAATGGACATTTTTTGTATGGCATTTGCAACGATTAAACTGCTTATTCCCAAATTATTGATTAATCAAAAAAAGAAACGCTATCTTTTTTATTATCTGTTTTGTTCGATTTTTTTTATGGCGATTGTAGCCAAAACTTGCGGATATTTTGAACTCTTGTTTTGCAAAATACTTGATTTTCAGCAGATAAGCAAAATAAACAATGGTGATTTAAGATATTTAAATTTGACAATGGTTACCTTTATCATTTGTAATGTTGCTTTTTTCAGGAAAAAGATGCAAGAAGATTTGAAGCAGAATGAAATTTTATCCGATGAAAAAAAGGTGTTGGAAATGAAAACGTTAAAATCACAGATAAACACCCATTTTCTACATAACGCTTTGAATAACATTTACTCCATGATTTATTTCGGGAATAAGGATGAAGCTGCCAAATATGTTATGAAGCTGTCACAGATGTTGCGATACGTTTTGGACGATTGCGAAGCAGAGCGTATTCCGATGGAGAAGGAAGTGGCATATATAGAAAACTACATTGATTTTCAAAAAGCGCGATTTGATACGGATAAAGATATACATTTCAACTATATACGCCACACGACCGAAGCGGTTTACTTGCCACCGATGATTTTTCAACCATTATATAAATTCTAATAAATATTTTCAATTAAATTACAAACCGTTTTAATTTGTAATAGCGATATTGTTTCACACCATCTTTCAAATTCATCCACTCTTTCTCCCATTGTTTTAACCCATCGGTTATGTGTAACCCTCTTTCTCATTAACCACCAGACTCTTTCTATGGGATTCAAGTCAGGAGAACAGGGAGGTAAAAATACCAACTCCATCCGGTGTCTATATCTTTCCAAAACAGGCTTTAATCGTTTGGCATGATGAAACCTGACATTATCCAGTACCATATACACTTTTTGCCGTTTATGCCTCTCTGCCACTTTGAATAACAAGCTGAAAAAGGTTCTTGTGTTGCCTTTGTCCACAACTTGCGTTACCAATTCCCCGCTTAGAGGAGAAACACAGCCAAAAATTGTTTTTCGTTCCTTGCCCCGTTGGGAGATGCTTATCTGTGGTTGTTGCTTTCTTACAGCCCACTTGTAAGATACGGTTGCCGTGTTAGACAGGGAGGCTTCATCTTCAAAAACAACCGCACTCCGGGGTGGTCTTTCCTGAAGTTTTTTTTATAGCCTGTACTTTTTCTTCACGCTCTTCGCATTCGGGATAAACGGCTCGCCCGCGCTGAAAACCGAATCCCAACTTATGAAGCAGGTTATAAATCCGCGCTTGCTTATGGCTTACCCCAAAAGTTTTTTCGATGTATAAAATCAGCATGGCGCCTGTCCATGTTGCTGATGTACAGCCTTGTTTTTCGGGTGAATCTGAAACCGCCTGGCGCAGGGCGTCCTGCTGACCCTGATTTAAACGGGAAGGGCGTCCCCCGCGTGGACGGTCTGTCAATCCTCGTAAACCTTCGGAGTTATAACGATGAACCCAATTGCAAACAGACTTGTGGCTCACATTGTAGAGTTCTTCCAACTCTCCTGCCGATCTGCCTTTAGCTATTTGATATACGGCATATAAACGAACACCCTGGGAAAACTTTTCATCTTTGCGCAGTTGACTTTTTATGATTGACTGATCTGTGTGTACTCTTAACTTTTGTTTAGACATTTTTTCGCAAAGATAATGATTTATTTGTAATAATATATTAGGAATTATATAATAAAACAGTTGGAAGCTTAAAGAACACCGTCAGTGGCAAAAACATGGAAACGCGCCTGAAGAAATGGCGTAGCGGCATGGAAGCCGTCATCTCGAACTTTAAGCGAGGCTATGATATGTTTCGATGCTGTTGGAAAGGAAAGGAACATTTTGCGCAAAAGGTATTTTGGAGTGTCATTGCTTGCAATATCAGGGTGATGACTGCAAGGGTACTGAAACTTATATAAACAGTTAATAATCAGATGAAAAGAGAAAATCAACAGGAGGAATCATGTCTTTTTTGATCGAAACAGTCAAAAAATGAGTCAAACAAACAGACTTTTCATGCGAAATTGGTAAAACAAGGTAAAAAACAACTCGCTACTGCTCTTATGGATAGTTCGGCAGGCGTTTAAGCCGCCCTGTATTTTAAAAATGGGGACTGTATGAACAGACTCTAATTAAAGTCAATGATAATCTTTCCATCCACACAACCCAACCTCCAGCAAATCCGTCAGCAAAAAAAGAAAGAATCCCATCATACTCAAAATGACGATACCTGCATACATTTCCGTATAATTAATTCGCATCCAAGCATCCACAATAAAATAGCCCATACCGCGATCTGTTCCATAAGTTTCCGTAATGAACAGAACGGAAATAGCCGTACCGACAGCTACACGAAGTGTAGAAAACAAGTCGGGCAATATGGCAGGCAATATGACATGACGAAATACATCCTTTCGTCCGGCTCCGAGTGAAGTAACTATAAGAAAACTTTCACGGGGAATATTCTTCAAACTATCTCTCATATTGACAATTACCTGAAAAAGAATAATAAGCACTATCATAATAATCTTTGCCACATCGCCCAGTCCTGCCAATAACATAACCACAGGGAGTAAAGCCAATTTAGGAATTGGATAGGAAAAATAAACAAAAGCCCCCAATAATTTGCCTGCATTACGGTTTTGCACCATCCAAAAAGCTGTAATGGTACCAATCAGAGCGGCAATAGCTATTCCGGCTGCTATCCGCCAAAGACTGGTCAATACATGCATCGCCATATCACGCTTCCATATCTCTCCAAAATGGACATACACCGCAAACGGGTCGGGTAACACATTCATTTGCAAAATATGTGCAGCAACCAGCCAAAGGAGATTAATCAAAATCATTCCCAGCAACGTATTGATTACGACCTCGCGAATACGTTTCATAACCGCCCGACATTTATCAATTTGCGAACCTCGTTGGGCGAAGGAGAGTTGAGAATGTATATTACTTGTCCGGGCAACGGACTGAGCAACACTACCCTGTTTCCTATATCTACCGCTTCATCAATATTGTGAGTAACAAAGAGAGTTGTTACCCGATGTTTTTGCCATATATCCAAAAATAATTGCCTGCTACATTCGGCAGTCAGTGAGTCGAGAGCCGAAAAAGGCTCGTCCATTAACAGTAAATCCGGTTTTTGAATAAAAGAACGCGCCAAAGCTACCCGTTGACGTTGTCCGCCGCTCAATTCATGCGGATAGCGCTGTAAAAGAGATTGCAGATCAAGTGCAGCAAGAATCTCTTCGGCATATACTTTGCCGGGAGAACTTTTCTTAAGAATCTCCGGCAAAAAAATATTTTCTTTGACTCGTTTCCAGGGAAGCAGCCCGTAATTTTGCGGAACCAACCCGATAGATAATGATTTGGGAGCAGGACGTTTTCCGCCAACAAGCACTTCACCGGAATAACCGGTAAAGATACCTGCTAACACGTGCAACAACGTTGACTTGCCACATCCCGACGGACCGATTATAGAATAAACATTGCCCTCCGGAACATCCAGCGAGAAATCCCGCAATACTTCCGTACTCCCATTTTTCCCAAAATAAGAAACCGACAGACCTCGTATATGGACATTACTCACTGCAACAAGGGAAACAATTTCAGTTAGGCATCCGGTAACCGACAACAACCAGCGTATCACCCGTATAAGTGCTGGACACTAACTTCTTAGCTGCTAACCAATCTACCGTACGTTTAATATCTTCGGAAGAAGGAAGGGCAGCCAAAGTAAACAGGGGAAGCGTTATCTTTTCCGCCAAATTTTCCGGCACACCGGCGTCTTCAATCAAAATGTGAATCCAGTCGGAACGCGGATGCTTATGAATATACTCCACTGCTTGGTTATACCCTTTGACAAGTAATTTTATTTCTTCGTTTTTCTTTTTCAATGCTTTCGTTGAAAAAACAGTACCTGTAACGGAAATCCCTAATTCACGGGTAGTAACCACAAGTATATGCCCATTATTCACGGCAATAGAAGCAAACGGATCGGGAAGAATCGACGCATCAATTTGTCCGTTCTGAAGCATTTCCAAGCGTATCGGAATCTTGTTTATCTCCGGTTTGTTCACTTCTTCAAGGGCAATACCCGCTTGAGCCAATATTTGATCGGTGGCATACTCAATTACTGTATTGTGGGATACAGCAATATTCGTGTTTTTTAACTGTTCAATGCGCTCAACGCCACTCTCTTTTCCGGCGATAAGACAAAAATACCCGTCATTCTTCATCACAATACCTAAGCCTATACCACCCGCTTGTTGCAAAGCCGCGCCCGTATAGTCAATAACCGTTCCATCCACATTACCTGCTTGAAAAGCTGCATCCCGATCATTGGCGGAAAAAAACTTTACGATGTCCACCTCCAATCCCAACGAGTCATATATGCCCTGTTTTTTAGCAACAACAAACGGGAGATAATCCATAGAAGACATAGCACCCAAACGAATGGGTTGTAACTCGGAGGCTTTTTTAGAAGAACCGGAATTGGTACACGCAGATAAAACAAGAACTACCGAACAAAGTATAGAAAAAAATTTCATAAATATACTATTATCCTTTTATAGTGGCAATACCCGGAAGCACTTTCCCTTCAATCGCTTCCAACAGTGCGCCACCGCCTGTGGAAACATAAGAAACTCCTTCTGCCAAACCAAATTTATTGACGCAAGCCACAGAATCACCACCGCCTACTAATGAAAAAGCCCCTTTGCGTGTGGCTTCCACAATGGCTTCTCCCACTGCACGCGAACCATGTGTGAAGTTATCAAACTCAAATACTCCCGTCGGGCCGTTCCAAAGAATAGTCTTGGATTCCCTAATAACCTTGGCAAATTTTTCTTCTGTTTTCGCACCTATATCAAGCCCTTGCCATCCGTCGGGTATTTCGCCAACAGGAACGAAATTCGTTTTTTGCATCATTAGAAAATGAATCGGCAATCTTAGCATCTTCCGCCAAAACCAGATTTACATGGTTTGCCTTCGCTTTTTCTATCAAACTCAATGCCAAATCCAACTTATCCTCCTCACAAATGGAATTACCGATTCTTCCTCCTTGCGCTTTTGTGAATGTATAAGTCATGCCACCGGCAATAATCAAATTATCTACTTTGGTCAACAGATTTTCAATTATTTCTATTTTGGAAGATACTTTAGAACCACCCATAATGGCGGTGAATGGATGTCTGATGTCATTCAGCACTTTATCTACAGCTTGCACTTCTTTGTCCATCAGATAACCAAACAACTTATGATCACTATCAAAATAGTTGGCGATAAGCGCTGTAGAAGCAT
>SNRY01000579.1_pt1 | contig 12130 bp, 13 predicted proteins | sample 4693421 | NCBI WGS metagenome assembly SNRY01 (sample SAMN11003215, study PRJNA524138) | termite gut metagenome | isolation source: Bacteroidetes bacterial symbionts from single cell of protist host amplifed... | host: Streblomastix strix ... | reverse complement strand
AAGTATAAAATCAACAGGATTGCCAACAAACTCAAAGGAATAACTATCAACAGACGCTTGGTTGCCCTTTCCTGCTGTTCGTAGTTACCGGCAAATCTGTAAGACACCCCTTTGGGTAATTGAATTTCGCCCGAACCGATTTTAGTCCTTAAAACTTTGTCTGCTTCCTTCACTACGTCCACTTCCGCCTTTCCGGCTACTTTGTCGAATATCACATATCCCAACAGGAACGTATTCTCGCTTTGTATCATTTGCGCTCCTTTAGTATAGGTTATTTCTGCAACCTCTTTCAATGGTATTTGCGCTCCTGTGGCTGTGGGTACAATCAATCCGGAAAGTTCTTCGGGATTGTCTCTTAGTTCGCGGGGATACCTCAAACGAACAGCAAACCGTTCGCGCCCTTCGACTGTAGTTGTCAGCGACATTCCTCCGATGGCAGCACCAATGATTTCTTGCAAGTCTGCCACAGTGATGCCGTAACGCGCCATGTTCTGCCTGTTTAGTTTTATTTCAATATAGGGTGCACCCACCGCCCGGTCGTAAAAGACGGTGGAAGGCAATACGGAAGGAACCTCTTTCAAAGCCGCCTCCAACGCTTTTCCACCTGCTTCAATGGACTCCAAGTCCGGACCGGAAACTTTTAGCCCCATCGGTGCGCGCATACCGGTGGAAAGCATCACCAAACGAGCCTCAATAGGTTGCAGTTTCGGAGAGGATGTTACTCCCGGTATGTGAGAAACATTGATAATTTCCTGCCAGATGTCGTCCGTCTTTTTGATGTGGGGACGCCATTGCCTGAAATAATCACCGCCCTTGTCTGCCAGCAAACTGTCGGCGGGAATCAGGCGGAACCCTTCTTCGAGATTGTACGTAGAGCCGTCTTTTAAGAGATAAGCTCCTTTATTGTTCACTTTAAATCGTTGCCGGTGTCCGTTTTCGTCTAAGATATACTCGGAACGATAGTTGATTGTATTTTCAAACATTTGGCTGGGAGCCGGGTCGAGTGCCGAATTGACCCGTCCCCATTTTCCTATGGTAACTTCCACTTCGGGGATATTGGAAATCCTTTTATCCAGTGTTTCAATGTATTGCAGGTTTTGTTCGATACCCGTATGCGGCATGCTTGTGGGCATCAGCAGGAAAGAACCTTCATTGAGGCTTGGCATAAACTCTTCTCCGATGCCCGGAAATTTGTTGCTTGATGCCTGCCAGAAGTTCGTTTGTCGGAATGTTTTCCAACCGACCGTTTCAGCCCCTTTGGCTACAAAACCAAACGTTTTATCAAATCCTAACCAGATAATAATCCCCAACAATACCGTAACAAAAGGTACCAGCATGAATTTCCATCTGTTTGCCAAACACCACCGCAAAATGCGTTCATAGTAAATAACCAGCGTCCATAATAGGGCTAATATTCCGGCGATACAGACAATAACAAATATCAGATTGACCGGAAGTCCTTTTTGCGTACCCATCGGCAGCCATTCTGTGGTCAGATAGTACGTGGCGATTGCCAGCACCAACCCGATGCTCACGTAATTTAAGGCTTTTCTATTGATAGCCTTATGTATTCGTTTTAAGGGAATTTTCAGCGAAAAGACATAATAAGTCAACGTCGGCAACAAAGCAATCCCCAACAAGAATGCCGAAATCAAGGCAAACGTCTTTGTATATGCCAACGGCTTAAAGAGCTTTCCTTCTTGGGCTTCCATGGCAAAGACGGGCAAGAAGCTGATGATAGTCGTTAACATGGCTGTGGATATAGCCCCCGACACTTCGCTGACGCTTTTGTATATCAGACTGATAAATGCTTTCCCTTTCGGAATGCCTTTGTTTCGTTCCTCTTCTTCCAGGTGCCGGATAATATTCTCCACGAAGACGACACCCACATCTACCATGACCCCAATAGCTATGGCAATGCCCGAAAGGGCTACAATATTGGCTTCAACACCGGTATGGCGCATGATGATGAACGTAGAGAGTACGGCAATGGGGAGAATGGCGGATATGACTACCGATGCCCGCAGATTGAACACCAGCACGATAACGACAATGATACAGATAAGCACTTCATGCGAAAGTGCCGTTTCGAGTGTCCCGATGGTTTCCTGTATCAGTCCCGACCTGTCGTAGAAAGGTACGACGGTAACTTTCGATACCGTACCGTCCGGCAAGGTCTTTTGGGGCATTCCCGCCTCCGTCTCTTTTATTTTCTCTTTTACGTTATCAATTACCTGCATGGGATTGGAACCGTAACGGGCAACAACCACACCGCCCACAGCTTCCACACCTTCCTTGTCCAGCCCTCCTCTGCGTGTGGCAGGTCCGAGATTCACAAAGGCAACATCTTTTATTTTAACGGGTACGCTGTTCCGAACGGTAACCACCGCTTCCTCCAAATCGGAAACATTTTTGATATAGCCTAATCCCCGTATCAGGTATTCAACTTTGTTAATCTCTATCGTTTCTGCGCCAATATCCAGATTGCTCTTTTGAACGGCGTTCATTATATCCATGATGGATACGTTGAATGCCCTCATGGCATTGGGATTTATCTCTACCTGATATTCTTTGACAAAGCCGCCGATGGATGCCGTTTCCGCCACCCCTTCGGCAGACGATAGGGTATATTTGACATAAAAGTCTTGGATGGTCCTTAGTTCGTCCGGATCCCAGCCTCCCGTCGGTTTACCCGTTTCCGGATTTCGACCTTCCAACGTGTACCAGAATATTTGCCCCAAAGCGGTTGCATCGGGACCTAAACTTGGCTGAACTCCTTTGGGCAAGGTTCCGGCTGGGAGAGAGTTCAGCTTTTCGAGAATGCGGGAACGACTCCAGTAAAATTCCACCTCGTCATTGAATATGATGTAGATAAAAGACATTCCAAACATGGAGGTACTACGAATGGTCTTAACTCCCGGAACACCCAGTAGGGAGGTTGTCAGCGGATACGTAATTTGGTCTTGAATGTCTTTGGGCGAACGTCCCATCCATTCGGTGGCAACAATTTGCTGGTTTTCGCCAATGTCGGGGATAGCATCCACAGGAACGGGATTGCGTGGTAGCAGTCCTCCGTGCCAATTAAACGGAGCCGACGACAATCCCCATACCACAAGTATGATAAGCAATACTATCGTTATCAACCTGTTTTCGAGAAAATATGTAATGATTTTGTTAAGCATACAGTTTCTATCTGTTTTGATTTTCCAAGTATATATAAAATCTTTTCTATGAAACGGTTACGTACATAGAAAACGCATATACCACCGCAACAATCGGGATTATTGCCGGTTAAAAGAATCAAATACGATAGATGCACATATAAGCAAGTATATCTATGCTTTGCTTATTAAGACCTCCGGGAGGGAAAAGATGTTGTATGGTAAATGAATTATCGGATTCTATCCGGTTCGCCATATAATTTAGAATAATCCATGCACTATTATAAACCGGCAAAACGGGGGTTGTATTCAGTCGTGCCTGACGCAGGTAATTGTCCGTAGAGATTTGTATCTTTTGAATATGGCAGCAGGAGGTATGTGATTTTGTCAGTAAGGGTTCCGTATGATTATGATTGGACGTGTCATCGGTATTTTTACCGCAGCACAATCCGGCGCTTTCACCGGTCATAAGATCAACAGCATATAACTCTCCTCCACAAAAATGTATAGTCAATGTGGGCTGCAACCCTATTATCAGGATGACAAGAAATAAGAATATAGATATGACCCGTTTCATTTTATCTATGAAGATTAGTCTTAGCAAAGATAGCGGACTTTAATCTTTTTACGTATGAAAATTCATATAAATTTTTGTTAAAGCCTACTTTCTGTTTTTTTTCTAAATTCACAACAGGTACTTATTACAGCAACTTTATAGAGAAATATATTTCTCTCATTGTTGTACCCAATACAGGATGTATCATATCGGGAGCGATCTCTGCCAACGGTTGCATTACAAAAAGACGTTGAGTCATTAACGGATGAGGTAAAATTAGTTTTTCTGTTTCTACGATCCGGTTGCCATACAAGAGAATATCTATATCTATTGGGCGGTCATAATAAATTCCGTTTGTAGATTTGTTCATTCGTCCCATTTCATGTTCTATTTTTTGAGTTTCTTCCAATATTTCTAAAGGTTGAAGGGGGGAATCTATACAAACAACGGCATTGAGAAAATCATTCTTAGAAATAAACCCCCAAGGAGTAGTTACGTAAAAAGCGGATAAGGAAACGAGTTTCCCTATCCGCTTTTCTGTTTTTTGAATCGTATTGTGTAAGTTCTGTTCTTTGTTGCCTAAATTGCTGCCAAGTCCCAAATAAACTTGTGCCATAAGTCTAACCTTATTTATTTAAAATCAATATGGCATCGCCGTATGTTCCAAAGTGGTATTCCTCCTGTATAGCAATTTCGTAAGCCTCCATTACTTGATTGTAACCGCCAAAAGCTGCTGTAACCATCAGCAAAGTGGAATATGGCATGTGGAAATTTGAAATTAAACTGTCGGCAATGTTAAATTCATAAGGAGGAAAGATAAATTTGTTTGTCCACCCTTCATAAGGTTTCAAATGTCCTTCGGTACTTACCGTACTTTCAATAGCACGCATTACGGTAGTTCCCACCGAGCAGATATTCTTGCGAATATCCCGGGTATGATTGACTATATTTACGGTTTCTTCCAGTACAACTATTTGTTCCGAATCCATCTTATGTTTAGTTAAATCTTCTACATCAATTTCACGAAAATTCCCCAATCCCGCATGCAAAGTGATATAGGCAAAATTGATACCTTTTATTTCCAATCGTTTCAACAGTTCGCGACTGAAATGCAGATTAGCCGTCGGAGCAGTAACGGCTCCTTCGTTTTTGGCAAAGATAGATTGAAAACGTTCGACGTCTTCCGGTTCTACTTTACGATGAATGATACTACGGGGTAGTGGCGTTTCGCCAAGAGCATACAACGCTTTCTTAAATTCATCGTGCGGTCCGTCATAAAGAAAACGGAGGGTACGCCCCCGCGAGGTTGTATTGTCTATCACTTCAGCTACCATAGAATCACTTGCACCAAAGTACAATTTATTTCCAATTCTTATTTTACGCGCAGGGTCAACCAATACATCCCACAAACGCAAATCTTCATTCAATTCTCGCAACAAAAATACTTCTATGCGGGCACCTGTTTTTTCTTTATTTCCGTAAAGACGCGCAGGAAATACTTTGGTATCGTTGAATATAAACAAGTCCTTATCATCAAAATAGTCTATTATGTCTTTAAATATTTTATGTTCTATCTTTCCCGTATCTTTATGAAGTACCATCAGGCGAGCTTCGTCTCTGTATTTGGAAGGGTACAAAGCTATTCTTTCTTCCGGCAATTTGAATTTGAATTTTGATAGTTTCATATTTTATGTGTTTTGTAAACGAGTTTTACCTATTTATTAATTATTGTCCAACCACCTTTTAAACTCCTCAATATCCAAACAATCTTTCAACGTTACTGCTCCCACGCGAGTGCGAATAAGTTTGGTGAGATGTGCTCCGCTATTCAGCGCTTCGCCGATATCACGTGCCAAAGCACGAATATACGTACCTTTACTGCATACCACACGAATGGTTATTTCCGGTAAGTTACACCCCAAAAGTTCTATCTCGTCAATGAATAACAATTTGGGCTTTAATTCTGCTGTTTTCCCTTTTCGAGCTAAATCGTAAGCGCGAGTACCGTCAATTTTGCATGCAGAAAAGATAGGGGGTGTTTGCTCTATCTCTCCGGTAAATGTTTTTAATATCCCTACTATCATTTCCTGCGTGATATGTTCCGTCGGATAAACGGCATCTACCTCTTTTTCCAAATCATACGAAGGGGTGGTAGCCCCTAACTGCATGGTTGTTATATATTCTTTGGTCTGATATTGAAATTCTTCAATTCGCTTGGTTGCTTTGCCTGTGCAGATTATCATAACTCCCGTAGCCAAAGGATCTAATGTACCGGCATGTCCGACTTTGAGTTTCTTTACGTTTAATTTCCGGCATAACTCATAACGTATTTTTGCAACAAGGTTAAATGATGTCCACTTTAACGGCTTATTAAAATAAAGAATTTCTCCTTCTTTAAAATCCATCAGGCTATTTCCAAGTTATATCCGGCGGCAAGCATCGCTAAAATAATGCCTCCGGCTATTATACGATAATAGCCGAAAACTCTGAAACCATACTTTGTTACAAAATTGATGAAAAATTTAATCGCCAACAAGGCAACTATAAAAGCGATTATATTACCAACAATCAATGTCGATATATTGTTTGTTAAGACTTCTGTTTCCTGATTGAAAAAAAGTTTTATTATTTTGTAACCCGTAGCCGCAAACATGGTTGGAACTGCCAGGAAAAAAGAAAATTCCGCAGCATCTTTTCTTGTCATTTTCTGTGCCATACCACCGACTATGGTAGCCATAGAACGAGAGACACCCGGTATCATGGCTATACATTGAAACAAGCCGATGTTGAAGGCTTTCTTATCCGTCAACTTTATTTCCTCTTTGTTTTTGGAAAATATTTTATCACAAAACAACATGAAAATTCCACCGGCAACCAACATCGTAGCGACGATCATTACATTTTCCAACATGTCATCAATCTTATCGCCAAACAATAGTCCGAAGAATGCAGCGGGTAGAAATGCAATCAGTAATTTCCAATAGAAGTTGAATTTGTACAGAAGCCGTTTCCCATAAATTCCCCATTTAGTCAATCTGCTTTTCCCTTCAATGGCTTTTGAATCCAAGATGTTGCATTTATTCAGTTGAAAGAAATGCTTCCAATAAAGGCATACTACCGAAAGGATAGCACCGAACTGAATGATTACGATGAATGCTTTCACAAATTCCGTACTTTCTATGCCAAGTATATTTTGGGTAATAATCATGTGTCCCGTAGAAGATACGGGTAAGAATTCCGTCAATCCTTCTACGATAGCTATAATGATAGTTTGCAAGATGGTTAAATCTCCTTCCATTCTCACTTGTCCGTTTTAGGTTTCCGCATAACGGCATATATCATGAAAATAAAACCTAGAAAGCAAGTTACCGGTGCAACTTTTATTCGTCGCGCACTAAATATATCCGGTTCAAAAATAGCTTCCGTTGCAGGCGGGCCTGTCATTAATATAAACCCTAAGATGACAACAGCCATCCCAACAGCCAACAAAATAAAATTCATTTTATCAAAAGCAAAGTTTTGTTTGTCCATGTATATGTTTGTTTACGATTTCTTTCATTCTTGTTTTATTATAATCCCTTATATATAATATAATTCTTCCGATTTCAGATACAGGAATTTATTGATGGAAACATAGCTACACCACCAAGGAATTATGAGTCCAAACAATATAATAGATATAACGACAATTCCCATTACTTGAAGAGTAATAATTCTAATTAACTCCGGTTCATAAGATATCAACCCGTAAGCCCCTGCCGTTAGGAAAATGCTTGCCATTCCGGCAGCAAAAATCCCGCTCCAAATGTTCTTTCTTATAAAAGGCCGGCGGATAAATTTCCGGTCTGCTCCCACCAGCGTCATCGTGTGGATGAGAAATCGTTTGGAATAAATAGCCAGACGAATTGTATTTTTAATTAAGGCAAAAGAGATATATGTTAAAACAATAGCTAATCCTAAAAGCATCAAACTGATAGTACGAATATTATCATTAATCACATCAATCAATTCTTTCTGATAAAGCACATCCTGTACATCAACCTTTTTTTTAATTGTTTTTTCAATCTTGGCTATACTGTCCGAATTAGCATAATCGGAACGCAGATTAATCTCAATAGATGCTTTAAAGGGATTATATCCTAAAAAATCTTTCGGATTAGTTCCCATGGCTTCTGTCTGTTCTTTAAGAGCTTGTTGTTTGGAAATATAGATAGCAGATTTGACAAAAGATTTTTTCTCCAATTCCTTTTGATACTTTATGATGTCTGCTTCTTTCATATCATCATTGACAAGAATAGAGAAGTTTACATTCTCACGCACATAAACAGTCAAATTCTTGGCAGTTAATACAAAGAAAATCGCCATTCCCAACAATAACAAAACAAGCATAATGCTAATGCCTGAAGTTATGAACTGCATATCAAAGTAAGAAATCTTGTTGTTGCTTTGTTTATCTCTCATTTTGTTTTTTTCTAAATACATAAACAATAGAACTGCTTTTTCCCTTTTTGGACTGTGTTTTAAACCATCCCACAATTCCGGTGAAAATACCTCTTATAATAGGAAAATAACTTTTTCTATATTTTTCACTTAGAATAGAAATATAGAAAGCATCAAATGGCATCGAATATCGGTTAGCCAGAATAAAACCATGTTTATACCCCCATTTTTCTATGGTTGTCGATGTAAAGTGCCATAAATGACGTGGCACGTCATACGCTGCCCAATATTCTTTGTATTTTTTCGCATCATAAGACGCATTATTAGGCACAGCCACAATAAGAATACCCTTGTCGGTCAGCAATTCATATAATCGTTGCCATATCTCATTCAATTTTTCCATGTGTTCCATCGTATGCCATAGGGTAATTACGTTGAAAGAATCAGGTTTGAAAAAGTGTAATGCTCTTTCGTCTTTTATTTCCAATCCGAAGTATTCTTTAGCAAAAGCACGTGCCTCAATGTTTTTTTCAGTAGCATTAACTGTCCATCCACGCCCCACCATAGCATCGGCAAAATATCCCGTACCGGCACCAATATCTAAAATCCTCCCTGTCCTTCGATGTGATTCATATATCACCATTCGCGTTTTCTTGCGCAGCGTATAGCTGCGTACAAGATGATAAGTCGTATTAATAATCCCTTTTTTTGTATTGGAATGTGAGATATATTGCGGGGTTGCATAATATTTCTCAATCCCTTCACCGGTAGGAGTCCCTTGTGTAAAAAGGAAATTGCAGTCTTCGCAAGAAAACAAGTCGAACTTTTCTCCCGAAGCATGAAAATCACAACATTTCATAGCATATTTCAAACGATTACTATGACAAAGCGGACAAGTTTCTATGATGTATTTATCCATTAAATTATGCCATACGAAAAGTTGGAACGACGCATTTGAACATACCTCACCTAAATATGCTACAAATTAACGAATAAAATGTGAGGTATAAATTATAGTTTAAGGACTTTTAATATTTGGAAAAATCAAGTTCGGTAACTTTGGTGGGTATTGTCTTTATTTTTTACGACAAACGTTTTGACAAACATTTTAGCTTTTTGGTTAGCTATTTTGTCGTTGTCGTTTTGGTGGTGATGTAAAAAGTATGCTGATGTAAAATTTTGGCAATCAGGTTATAAGTGATTATTTTTGCATATGAATATCACAATAACCCTTCATTGCCCCGATCGCCGAAACACAAAAATAAAGAAAAACGGTAAGAAGACCTCCGGCAAACAGAACTATCTTTGTAAAAACTGCTCTCGCCGATTTATCGGTGATCGTGCTCTCACTAATAAAGGCTGTCATTCGGGATTGATTAAACGGATCTTACTGATGTTGGTTCGAGGAATAGGTATCCGCGATATATCCGAGATACAAAAAGTCAGTGTCCGAAAGGTATTATCCGTATTTATGCAATTACTCCCCGTAAGTCTTATTATGAGAGACCGGAAACGGATGAATTTTGGACATATGTGGAAAATAAAGGTAAGAAGTATTTGTTAATATATGCATACGAACGTGAAGGAGGTGAAATGGTTCGATTAACAGATTCTTGACGGAAATTGTCATCTTCTTCGTAAGAGAAAAGGATGACGGAAAACAAGATTACTAATATAATTTTTTTCATTATTGTTTTTAATAACGAGGTTGTCCAAACAGTCTATTTTTTACAATATTTTAATATTGATTATCAACCAATTACAATGTTATTTTAGTGTGAATTTTGACTTTTTAGACATCTTCACTTTGTTGATGTTTGTTAATTTAATCTAATCAAAAGAAACTACAGTTAATCATAAGCGATAGAAATATTTATCTTTATCGCCTTTCTTTTTTCATCCATACCTCTATTGATCTTACCAAAACCATGCAAAATCTTTCCATTGGCATTTACCATCCCCAGAGAAGAGATAGAGACATCAATTGTCTTTCAAATCAATTATTGAGAGCGTTTTCTATTATATCATCAATAGAATCCCCAGTTTTTATATTTCTGAAAAATGTTTCATCATATCTTAAATATACATCTTCCAACTGTCAAAACGCGGTAGGGATAAATATAACAATATTAATACAATACCGAGTAATAAGATAGTTCGTTTCATAAACTAAATTTTTAATCTATTTACTATTTATTACATTGTACTTAATGCTCGGCCTAACACATAAACAAATAAAGCCAAGCCAATTAGCGTCACAACCGCTATTCCTATTAATAATTTTTTTCTTTTGAATATTCCAAATACAAGTAAAATTATGCAAATAAATAGCAAAAGAAAAAAGTAAGATGTTATATTCATACTATTGTACTTTATTAATCTTCATTAAAACAATGTCCCTATCCCATAGCATAATCACAATCACTTTCCACAAAATTTAAATATCGGCGCCAACTGCTGGAATAATTTACGCAATCCGTAAAAATACCATTATAGTCCATACATGTGCCGGAATCATAGGGGGCATCTTTCCTTGTTTATGTTAAATGCTGCGCTACAATTTGAATATCCGCCATGATTATTTACACACTTGACCGTGGCGTCTTCTGAGTGATGGGTATCTTCTTCCGAACCCTTTAACCTCACAGAATGGTCGTGATTATTTGAAAGTTGCCGTTCTCCAAAACAAAGACAAGCACATTCTGGTGGTGCTTCACAAAGTATGCTATTTATACATATCCGTAATTGATATAAAAGAAAGCTAAATTGAAAGCTTTCAAATGATTGAATAACTTTTTAGAGAAGCAGCAAGTTTTTCTAAAAGCCCTTCTGATACGGTGTCTAAGACGACAATTATTCCCCTCTATTCCTACTGTATGTGCTTTGCCAATCACATGATTGTCCTCTTTAAAGGTAGTAATAAAACTCTACCAATCATCTGTAAAAATACATCCAAAAGAAATACCCAGTTTGAAAAGCTTCTTTCTTAAGCGTTTAGCTGTTTTTAAATCCTGCTTACCCCAAACATACGCCACTATTTCATCACTTTGACGCTCGTATGCATAAATTAACCGGTACTTCTTACCTTTATTTCCCACATAAGTCCAAAATTCATCCGTTTCCGGTCTCTCATAATAAGACTTACGGGGAGTAATTGCATAATGAAAATTTACCATGAGAATTTACCAATATGGATAATACCTTGCGGATACCGACTTCTTGTATCTCGGATACCTATTCCTCAAACCGACATGAGTAAAATTTGTTTAACCAATCCCGAATGACAGCCTTTATAGGTTAAAACATGATCGCCGATAAATGGGCGAAAACAATTTTTACAAAGATAGTTCTGCTTGCCGGAGAATTTCTTACCGTTTTTCTTTATTTTTGTGCTTTGATAATGGAGGCAATGAAGGGTTATTGTGATGTTCATATGCGAAAATAATCACTTATAACCTGATTGCCAAAATATTACAACAGCATACTTTTTACATCACCACCGTCGTTTTTTTAAAGAGTTGCAACGAAAACAAGCAAGAAATCAGTTGTTGATGAAGTAGTCCCAGGCAGAGTTGAACTGCCGACCTCTACATTATCAGTGTAGCGCTCTAACCAACTGAGCTATAGGACTGTTCAATCTCAATACTCTACCAATAGGAAGGAGTGGATTCTCTACTCTAATATATATAATCATAAACAATACAAGGAAGAACAAAAGAAATGGAAGAATAATACCAAAACTACGACATCCCTCCAGAAAGGAGGTGTTCCAGCCGCACCTTCCGGTACGGCTACCTTGTTACGACTTAGCCCCGGTCACCGGATTTACCCTGGAACGTTCCTTTTACGGAAACGTGCTTCAGGTACCCCCGACTCCCATGGCTTGACGGGCGGTGTGTACAAGGCCCGGGAACGTATTCACCGCGCCGTGGCTGATGCGCGATTACTAGCGAATCCAGCTTCACGAAGTCGG